>Ga0208904_1002130_pt1 | contig 12791 bp, 17 predicted proteins | sample AntAceMetag02UKB_FD_184774 | JGI IMG/M metagenome (GOLD analysis project Ga0208904, IMG submission 184774) | Saline lake microbial communities from Ace Lake, Antarctica - Antarctic Ace Lake Metagenome 02UKB (SPAdes) (version 2) | ecosystem: Environmental > Aquatic > Non-marine Saline and... | reverse complement strand
GTAGGTGCGGAATGAGAGCCGCAATGGAAGTGGAGGTTGGCCTGAACGTTAAGTCGGGCCAATCTCCTGATCCCGGTGTGGTGACAATCGTGGTCAAGGAAAAGAAAGAAGGCGGTGACTAATGACCGTACCAGTGATCGCAGCGCCGAGCGCAAACTCTGTGAGGAGTACGCTGTCGGCAACATTCACGAGAGGGACTGACTCTTCAATAGCGCTCGCCGATGGCGCGGCATTTCCCAACCCTACGCCGCTTGGCCACGTTGTTCTGATTCATGCTGATGACGATCCTTCCTCGAAGTATTGTATCTTGGTCTACGACGACAAATCCGACGCGGATACGCTGACGATGGACGCTGCTACCGATTACGCGACAGCGGTGAATCTTGGAGGAGGAGCGGCTGTTGACGAGGTGTTCCAGATTGGCGCGATTGTCGATCTCGTGATTGGGGTTGAGGAGATTGCGCGACTGTTCGCTGTCCAAGCGACGAAGGTAGATTTCTTAACAGCGCAGGTATTCCTGTAGGAGGGTGACATGGCAACAGCAGGAAAGAGAGATTTTAGTTCATCAACGGACGGACGCGGCATCCTTGTTGTTGCTACGACAACACTTGGTACAACGATACACCAGCCTGTCGCAGGAACAACAGTTGGAACATGGGATGAGGTTTGGCTATATGCTTACAACTCGCACACATCTGAGGTTACGTTGAGCATTGAGTTCGGAGGGGTAACCGATCCTAAAGATGTGATCGCATTGACAGTCCCATCCCAGAGCGGTTTGGTGCTAGTTATTCCAGGGCTTCCACTACAGAACTCTACGAACGCTGTTGTGACGGCATTCGCATCAGTAGCTAGTAAGGTTTCAGTGTTTGGCTACGTCAACGCGATCACGGACTAGGTGACGACATGATACGAGGACGAGAGAGAGTTTCAGAAGGCGAGGTAGCGGCATCGGCGTTGGTGTCAACATGGTTGCCTACACATCCATCTCACTTTGTGGTAGCGACAGGTGGAACGGTCACGACAGACGGAGACTACAAGGTTCACAAGTTTACGGGCAGCAGTACTTTGGAGGTCATTACTGGAGGAACGGTCGAGTACCTTGTGGTCGGCGGTGGCGGTGGCGGTGGCGGGTTAGGTTCTGCCAATACACCGGCTGGCGGTGGTGGTGGAGCCGGAGGATTTGTCACGAGCACAAAGGCGGTAACTACTGGCTCCAAAACGGTAACGATCGGTGCGGCTGGTGCAGGGGGGAAGGACGATGACACACCTCCGGCACAGGGCGGTTCTTCTGAGTTCGACGGCATAACCACAGTAGGCGGTGGAATTGGAGGGGAATACAACAACACCCGAGCTGGTGGAGCTGGAGCATGTGGCGGAGGAGGGTCATTCGATCAAGATGGTGGAGCTGGTAGCGTCGGAGAAGACGGAGGCGATGCAGGAGGGTCAACGTCTCAAGCTGGCGGCGGTGGTGGTGGTGATACGGCAGCGGGCGGAACACCTACAAATCTTGCCAATGCAACCGGCGGCGCAGGCGGAGCTGGCACAGCAAGTGACATTATCGAGGCATTGTCAGACGTGATTTATGCAGGTGGTGGTGGTGGTGGCGGTGCTTATACAGCTCCTTCTTCTGGCGGAGCTGGTGGCGCTGGCGGCGGCGGCGCTGGCGGAGACAATTCTGTAGACGGATCTAATGCTACTGCAAATACTGGTGGTGGTGGTGGCGGTTCAGGAGGCAATCCATTGGCTGCTCAAACAACATCCAATGGCGGAAACGGAGGATCTGGAATTGTAGTCATTCGATACAGGTTCCAGAATTAAATATGGCACATTTTGCTGAATTAGATAAGAATAATGTCGTAGTAAGGGTTATCGTTATTGGCAACAAGGAATGTATGAAAGATGATTTTGTAGATTCCTTCCTAGCTACCAGCGGGAAAGAGATTGCTGTGGCTTCCGAATGGGAAGATGAGGCAAATGGTATCGCTTTGTGCGAGAGGCTGTATGGAGGGAAATGGATTCAAACATCCTACAACGCAACCTTCAGGAAGAGATACGCAGGGCTTGGATTCTCGTATTCTGCCGATCTTGACGCCTTCATCATGCCTCGGCCATATCCGTCTTGGACGTTGGACAAGGTTGGAGATTGGCAACCGCCTATCGCAAAGCCAGATGACGGAGAGTATGCGTGGGATGAGAAGGCAGGAGAGTGGGTTGAATTGAATGAAGATTCTCTCGGAATAGCGTAGAACAGGAGCCTACCATTTACGGCAGAAATAGATACGGGACAACGAGATACGGAGCGAGCGGAGGAGTCTCCGTTATCAAGAAACTTGTAGCCGCTATCGTATCTTCAACGTCAATGGTCGTTGGCTTGAGCGCACAGAAAAAACTCGTATCCGACATCACCTCTGAGGCAGCGGTCGTCGCAACTCTCCTGAAGGACGCTTTCTTCTCAAGCGCGATAGAATCTTCTGTGACGGTTGCGACAACAGACTTGAATCTAGAGACAAGATTCGTGAGCGACATCACTTCCGTTTCCGAGATCACCGCCGCAATCTCACGCGAGGCTTTGCTGGCAGCGGACATCGAATCAGAGGCTACAGTTGCAGCTTCGCTCAGCGCCGTGATGAATCTTGTGGCAGATCTCTCAGCGAATGCGGAGGTTGCAGCATCCATTGGGAAGTTCATCGCGCTTGTAAGCTCGATCGAATCGTCAGCCACCATGACTGCGGATCTCAGTTTGGAGACAAGGTTCATTACCAGCATTCTTGCTGTGGGAGTAGTTGCCGCATCCGTATCGAGAGAAGCCAAGTTCTCGGCAGACATTGAATCCGCAGCGACAGTCTCCGCAGCGATTAGCGTTCTGATGGGATTGGCAGTTGACATCGCTTCCGGCTCGACCGTAACGGCTGAACTCATAAAGGCAAGGACGCTCTCCGCTTCACTCGTTGTCCCTGTCGCTGACGTTGTAGCCGCATTGAGCAGCATCCGCAATTTCGATATTGACATAGAATCGCTTGCAGCATTGATTACAGCGATTAGTACCGACACAGGATTGGCCGCTGCGCTCACATCGGAAGCAACAGTCACGGCAGATCTGAGCGCGGAGATGAAGTTGTCTTCCGCCATCGAATCAGTCTCTACAGTCGCCGCGATACTTGGGCGCTTGGGAAAACTCACTTCTAACATCACGGTGCCAATGCCTGAAGTCGTCGTTGCTCTTTTGCGTGATAGAAAGTTCGTAGCTGCGCTCACTTCAAAAGCAGATATAACCGCGATTATCTCTCGGGCAAAGTCCATCACTGCGGCTCTTACAGCGGTCGCAGAGGTTGGGGCGGCCCTGAGTAGGAGAAGCGAGTTCGTGGCGGCTATTGACTCCGTGGCTACAGTGGGAGCCTTGCTGTCGGCGAGGCTATCCTTGGCATCCGACATTGACGCGGACGCGGAGCTTACAGCGTTGCTTGGAAGGAAGTTCAACTTCACCGTATCCATCACAGCGGCAGCTACTATGACGATTGCCTTCATGGAGAAGATCGTTGCTGAGATGATCTACTCCGGGGATGTGCTTGCTGGCGACATCGTAATCATCGACGCCGAAAGAAACAGGATCACCATTGGCGGCGTGAATATGCGGAAGAACTTCAATGGCGTATTCCCGTTGCTGATGCCTGGACTCAACACGCTCGTCTACACTGACTCGGAAGGCTCCCGTACAATCGAGATCATCGTGCAGAAGGAGGACCGCGACCTTGGCTAATAAGAATCTGAGCGCCACACTTACTGCCGAAGCCTCGGTCGTAGTTGCCGTCAAGAAATGCCGCGTCGATTCATGGTCATACAGTGGAGATGTGGCGGTTGACGAAGAGGTAAGGGTCAGCGGAATCGACATCACAGCCGAATTGGATGGCGCAAACTCGGCTTCCTATTTCACCGGCTCGATCTTCGACCTACTCCCCGGAGCGAATGATCTGATCTACACGGATTCAGAAGGCACTCGAACTGTAAGGATAACGGTGGTGAAAAGTGACTTGGGCTAGTAAATCGCGCGAGCGAGCTCCTGTTGTTATCTGGCGCATGAACGATTCGTTGGATGGCGTCGAAGCTGTCTGCGATCTATTCGACGCTTTCAAGGTCACTTGGGACATGAAGCTGAACAAGCTTGGCGCGGCGACTTTCTATCTGCCTTTGACAGATCCGATGGCTGCCGAAGTCACACGCTTGAGGTTCGCCGAGATCTGGGAAGAAGATAATCGGGTGGAGCTCTTCCGGATTGACAAGATCGAAAAGACGAGGGACGGATCTCTGGCGCTCAAGGTGAAGTGTACCCACGTTCTTGACACACTGAACGACAAGACCATGAAGGGCATCCATTCTGCGACTGGAACCGTGGCCACAGTGACCTACTTGCTCGCGCAGCAAGATCTAGTTCAATGGGCGGTAGGCACAAATGACTTTGCTTACTCGTTCACCCACGCATGGACGAACGACACTATCTGGCGAGCTTTCACCAAGTTACCGGAGCAGTGGGCTGTCGACATGCAAATTACGTTCGACACCACAAGCTACCCTTGGACGATCAACGTCATTGAGCCACCAACTGAGATCACGGGACTGATTCAAGCGGAGAAGAACCTCTCAACGCTGAATCGGATTGAGGACTCGACCAAACTTGTCTCCCGTCTTTACGCCTATGGCACCGGGGCCGGGACTGCGCAGCTAACCATAGCCTCTGAGAACGTAACCGGGGCTACGTCTGCGACTACTGCGGAAGCGGCATCCGGGCAGAAGGACATCGTAGTTACTAGCGGAGTTGGATTCGCATCCGGGCAGCACGTCTACATCGAATCAGGGCTGCTTTGGGAGATGAACGAAATTGATTCTGTGGCAGGAACTACGCTGACGATGGTGAATAACCTTCTCGCCACCTATCCGACCGCTGGCGATGTTTCCGAGGCCGAAGAATACGTTCAGAACGACGCGCTTTGGAATGCCGGCATTCGCGTCACCCGTGTTTGGCAAGATCAACAAATCACTACTGCAGCCGCGCTCAAGGACGTTGCGGATGTGATGTTGGCGAAGTACGCAGCGCCTTATCTCACCTACAAAGTGAAGCTCGTTGACCTTGCTCGGCTTTCCGGGCTTGGCTACCCGGACCTTTCATTGGGGACGGTACTTCGGCTGAATGATCCTCTGATTGAGACTGACGTGGACGCGAGAATCGTTCGGCTCCGAAGGCCTGACGTAGACGGCAAACCGGGATCACTGATCGCTGAGTTGACCAATAACCTCGATGAGTTCCCCGGCTATGGCGAAGCAGCATACGCAGACAACTTAGACGGGATCACCAACGGCAGCAGCTATGGCCGAATCCTAGTTACGTCGATAAGCAACGGGAAGATCATTCTTTCAGAATCTGTCGGAGACATAGATTGGGACAACGTCGATAACAAACCCGACTTCGGAGATCTCGTTGCGATGGCAGACGACCCCGGAGTTAGCTCTCTATATCTGTCGGCAACCTACATGGGCTACTGGAACGGGGCTGCGTGGAGGGCTTACATCCAAGGAGACGGATCGTTTAAGTTCTACATTGGAGCCACTGACTACATCGAAGGAACTGGAGGAGTAGTTACTATTCGCGGGAGCCTCGTTGCTGACGATATTCAGACTGGGAACTTGAGCGCAGATCGAATCTTCGGTGGAACTCTCGACTTTGACGACATATCAAGAGATGGGCTTGAGATAATCACCGCCGACATTAGAAACAACGCCATCACTCAGTACAAGATTGGAGAGAATGAGGTAAGGACAAGCGAACTCTATATCGACGGGTCCATAGTAATGAATCCGACAGGCGGGACTAATTACAATTCAATCTCTGGCTGCGACTATATCAAGGCAGGAGATTTTTACCATTGGATTGATCTGGAACATTCATTCTTCCAAGGAGCTCAATTTAACTGGCTCGACCTTGACTCTGATGGAGATGTTCATCTTTATGGCGAGGATGAGGTCCGACTTGACGCAGGAGAAGACATTGTTTTAGATTGCGGCGAGTATCTAAGCCTCTACGGAACTGATGGCGGTTCAGTTGGAGGGCTTGTTTCTGCAGTTGAGAGCATGGAAATAAAGTTCAATGGGACACGTCGCAGAATAGCGGTCTTCGCAACATAAGGAGATGAGAATGAAGTTCTCAGACATACCGGGTGACATTGGAGAGATGATAAAAAGGCACGGTCGATCTGTCGTTCACGCCAGGGAAGAAGAGGCGCGTTACCTCGCAGCGTTTGAAGCGAGGAAGAGTCGCATCCGATTCATGCGAGATAAAGCTGGCTCTGACATCAAACGTAGCCTTTCATTCGTTGCGAATAACGAAGAGATTGCCGCTGAATTATCAGAGAGAATCAAGACTATTCTTGAGCTAGGAGCGACTGACGAACAGATTGCCGAAGCAGTATCCGAAGACGGAAGCGAACTGAATATCTAAGGAGACCCGATGATTCGACCAATTCCCACAGAAGCATACTGGGAGCTTCGAGCGAGGCAGCTTGAACTCAAGCTAGTACAGGAACACCTAAAGATGTCGGCAACGATGCGACAGTCGATAGGGTTAACAGGGATGGTCGTTCAAATGCTCAAGGGTGTCGATGGCATTCTTGCCGAAGCTCAAGGGGACACTAAGCTTCTAGGCCGAGCCTTGGATGCCGAGCTAATCGCTGCTATCGAGCGAGTTGGAAAATCGGTTGGGCTTACGAGTGATCCCTCAGGTTGGGAGATTGACTTGGGAACAGATCCATCGTCCGCTCACATTCAGGAGAAGGAAGCAGGACTCAGCGAAAGAGCGGAGGAAGAATAATGGAATCCCAGTGCGTGTCGGAGAAACTGTGCTTGTCTCGAATGGTGGCCACGGATTTGAAGCTCGATGCTATCGGGAATGATTCCAAGGAAGCTCGCGCTGGTGTTGGTCGACTCATCCGAATCGTTGCAGAGTCAAACGGAGGGCCGAGCCTCTGCGAACAAGTATCGCGGAACACAGACTACAGGGGCGAGCTTAATTCCGAAGGCTTGATTGAGATAGTACAAACGAACAAGCGATTCAGAGAAGAAATCACAGACCACTCCGACCGGCAGAAGCAACGCCGGTTCGCTATCATAGGGCTTGCGGGTGGATGGACGATTACGTTGATTGCTATTGCAGTTCAGCTTTTCACGAAATAGAAGGAGGTGAATAACATGGGTCTAGGGAAACTGATAAGTTCTCTTCTCGCATCACTGACCAAGAAAGTTTTGCTCGTAGTGGCGGTTCTTGCTGTCTGGATTCTGCGATCGTTCTTGCCGGAAGGCGTTGCATACGCAGCGGCTCGAATGATTCTCAGCTTGAACAGCGCTTACGTTGATCGAGACAAATGGTTGATTGCCTATTGGACTGGCGATCTTCCGAAGGGCACCAAGTAGCGAAGGAGGTCTGGATGGTATCCACCGCACAAACGATCATGCTGGCCATAATTGGCTTTGGAATCCTTCTTGGGCTATTCATGTTCAGGAAGCGAGCAACGCCAATAGAGCCGCCTACTCCGACGCCGGATCCACAGACACCGTTGCCACCGAATAACCCCCCCATAGCTTTCGGGCCTGGGTTAATCGGAATGACTAGCGACGGCGCGAGGCTCGGCGACGTAATTCACATGGACTTGAGACATCGACAAGCAGGCTGCGATTCGGCAGGCGCTCCGACGTTCGAGTATGGAGCATACGATCCTGACGGCGAGTATCTTGAGTACAAGATCGAAGTCACGGGACCGGACAAGCAGAAAGACGCTTCTGCGTTGTACTCAATCTTCAACGAGTACGGAAAAAACATTGGCGGGAAGTGGCTCGAACCTGGGCATAAAGACACCTTCCCGATTGGCATCAAGAATCCGATGAGTGGCGAGAAGGAAGTCGTCGCTCTGTGTTCGTTCGTCGTAGGCTATACGGGAAGAGAGAAGCCACCGCAGATTCTTTCAAAGGCATGCGGACCATCTCCGATACCAACTCCACCGCCTTCGCTCACTGACAAGATCGGTTCTTGTTTCATCCGGTATTGGGTGAGAGACAAGCGATTGTCAACCGTGCAGGGGAGAGCAATCGAGCTTTCCATCTACAAGGGTTGCCAGTAGTGAGCAGTCTGGAATAAATGAAGGGGCTCTTCACATCCAGGCCGTGGGAGTTGACCGGGACGCTGGTTGACTCCCGCTCTTGCTTTACATGGCAGGAAACGTAAAATTGTAGATGCCACTTGGAAAAACCGGGCCTCGAACCCGGCTCCTTAGCTCGACAAAGGGACGCACCCGGCTCGCCGCTGCGGGGCGTCCCTTGTTTATTACGGCTATCTATTCCGGGTGGCTTCCCCTTACTCCGCGCAAAACTATCTACGAACCCGCATCTTCAAGCCCTGTCTATGTTTGCTGCAAGGCGAAGCCGGAAAGCCCATAAATCCGTCTGGAAGAGGGGTCTTGTATTCCCTCCGAGTCTCCCTATTGGGCATTTCCTCACCGCCCCGATACAACATACGGCGGTTACGTTGGGTGCCAATAGGTTACATCTGGACAAAACGCAGACGGCAGGATGGGGCTTTTCGGCATTTCAGAGGTTGTTGGTTTTGCCTATGGTTGGGGCTATAATAGGACACGATAGAAATGACCGACCGGGAGGTGAAAATCCAAAAGTGAGCAATAGCGGCGACTTCCGAACCAAACACCAAACCAATCTAAGGAGTACCCATGAATCTCAGCGGCGTAGTTCGTCTTCGTGCTAGTGAAGCTGGCGCGGTCTTTTCATGCCCGTCCATGCTGACGGCAAGAACAGAAGGCTCAATCATCGACATCGAAAACGAGTTCGCAGAAGTTGGATCTTGCGTTCACGCGGTGGCGAAGGTAATCGTACAACAGAATCTCCCGCTCCCTCCTGATCTCGACCCGTTCCTATTTGAGTTCGGATTGACAGACAAGCGGGATGAAATCGGATACCTCTCTTGGCAAGTCTGCCAGACGTGGGCAAAGATGAAGAAGTATTTCACCGACAGCCCGGAGGTTGAACAGCAGTTGGAATCCTTCATAGAAAGGGATGGATACACGGTGCAGCTTCGGGGCCGTGGCGACGTGTTCGACGTAATCCGAGGAAAGAATACGGTCTACGTTTTAGACTGGAAATCCGGCATCCTGACCGACGAGAAAGCCCACCTCCCTCAACTGATGATCTACGGCTACCTCGCCATGGATGCGATTGATTGGGATCCAGAGATCACCAAGGTTTCAATCATCCTTGCGTGGGTAAGAGAAGGAGAGACAACGCACAAGGTCTTCCCGGTAGAGGCATTCAAGCCTTGGATGGATGAGAAGCTGAGCCGGGTTGAATCTTGGCCGGACAACAAGTTCAACCCCACCAAGCGATGTTCCTACTGCCACCGATGGCCATGCGAAGGCCGAGAGGATATGGCGCAAAGCGGAATCCGGATGTTCCTACCGGCAGCGGACGGAACGGACATTATCGAGCGACAGCCAAGCGGGTACCCTGCGAACCCTGAGCAGATGTTCAAAGCCTACATGCAATGGAAGCTCATCAAGAACATTGGCGAACAGTGGGAGAAACAACTACGGATTGACCTCAAGAAGTTCGGCACGATGGAAGGCGAGTTCGGATCAATCGGGCTGGTAGATGTCAAAGGAAGGATGGCGCTCAACGCCAGAAAGACAATCCCGATAATCCAGAAGGACTTCGGAGTAACAGACGAGGAAATCTTGGACGCAACGAGCCTGAGCAAGAAGGGAATCATGACGGCAATCCGAGGGCACAATCCCGAAGGCGTAAGCAAGAAGGACTTCGAGCAACACGCAGAAGCGGTGCTACTTGAAGCGACAGCGGCGAAACGGAATCCGGGCTACAGCCGGATCATCACCAAGCAAGCATAGAGTTAAGGGGGAACAAATGAACCGCGTACTACGTTGGAAGAGCATCAAAGCAGAATCGGATTGGGATAAGACGCACTCGGATGATTCGAGGCCAGAGGCAGACAGAATCGAACTGCCGAACGGAGCTAGGGTTGAGTTCGCACGAACCGATGGAACTATCCTTGAGGCCATGATCGTAGATCGGGCTGGCGAGCCGCTTTTGAGGGTACGCAAGGTTGGCTACGACTTCGGAGTTGAAGTGCCAGAGAACGGAATCCGAAGCAACGCGAATCTCGTGATGACTTCGGAGACTGGCCAAGAAGCGAAGCCGCTATATCCACCCGCGCTTGAGTCTCCGGTAGCCGAGGAAGCGTCAGATGATTAGGGATGGAAACGTAGACGAAGATCTCAAGCGGGTTGCACCGGAAGCTCAAGAATCGCTCGTAGCATACGTCAACAAGGGAAGGCCTTTGGGCGACTTCCTCCGGGCAGTGATTATGGATAAGTTGATGGAAACGCTCACACGGGCTGACGATCGCAATATCCATTTGCTCAAGGAGTTGGGGATGTGGGTTTACTGGAACGTACCGACATCAGCCCGGTACACGCAAGCGAACTACGAGGCATGGATTCACGCAGGCGGCGAAGACGGCATCAAGGAACAACTAAGCGAGGAGGAATCAGATGGATAGCGCAGAACTGATTGGGAAGCGGATATTAGTCGCAGCCAACACAGGAAGATACAACAGCACGAATGTTGAGGAGTGGCGATTTCTAGAGCTTTCTCCATCGAAGAAGTGGGTTAAGGCGATGAATGCGAACGGGAAAAAGTTCTGGAAGCCATTCGCCGAAGTGACTGTAATCGAAGTGCTCGTACCTCTTGAGCCATCCCCGGAAGGAGATTCAAATGGCGAGGGATAGTGGCAAGCTGGTAATCGCTGAGACGAAGGCAGGATACGAGAAGCTACTCGTAGAACTCGATCCCCGGATAGCTGAGATCATCCCTGACGAACGGATGAGAAGGCGCCTGAAGATGTTGGCGTTGGTGGCGGCATCGAAACTCCCGCTTCTATATCAGTGCACGAAGGAGAGCCTTGCCTACGCGATCATGACTGGCGCGGAGCTTGGCTTGGACTTCAGCGGGGCGCTCAAGCAAGCGTACATTCTACCGTTCAAGAACGGCAAGACGGGCCAGTATGAAGCGGTATTCGTACCGGGCTGGCGAGGGCTTCGAGACAAGGCGCTTGAAACAGGAGCGCAGCCGGGGGCAGTCAAGATCACCGGATTCCTAGCGGCATCGGTTCGAGCGAACGACGAATACGACTTCGTAGATCTTGACGCTGCAACAATGCGTCCACGTGCCTTCCACCGAGCGGCCACCGGGGAGAGGGGAGAGCTAGTTGCCGCCTACTGTGCTTGGCAGGAAGACGGTGTGCCGCAAGTGTGCTGGCTATCTCAAGAGCAAGTCCTGAAGCGCAAGGCATGTGCCCACGGAACGAAACGCTCCGACTCACCTTGGAACGCTTGGCCGGATGAACAGTGGGCAAAGACGGCTGCGCGATTCGCAGTAGACAAAAGGATGCCGATCTCAATGGTAGCGCGAGCGGCGATCGCGTTAGCAGTAAGCCAGGAGGATGAGATCATCGGCGGATTCATAGACGTGGAGGGCGAAGCGAATCCCGACGCCCCACCGGAAGGCCGAGAGCCGGTTGCTCCATCTATCGAATAGAGACATGATAAGGAAACGACCGGGCGAAGGCCTCGCACCTCGCAACGGTTGAACAAGGGTCAGCCGCGAGATCTCCCAAGGGCTGACCCCCTATTCGAGCAGGAGGAGTAGAAGTGGCGAAACAAACGGCGGTATCAACGAGCGGCAACGCCCAGTGGTATGCAAACAAGGGATGGAAAGTCTTCCCTTGCCATTCGATGAAGGGGGAGAAATGTTCGTGCGGAAAGTCAGACTGCGCATCACCGGGGAAGCACCCGTTAACAGTTCACGGGGTGAAGGATGCAACTACAGACATTGAACAGATAAAGGCATGGTGGGAGGAATGGCCCACGGCGAACGTAGCCATAGCCACAGGCATCGAATCAGGTTTGGTTGTAGTTGACATAGACCCGAAGAACGATGGCGAATCAACATTCGAGGAGTTGATCGAAGCGAACGGCGAGCTCCCCGATACGCCGATGGTCTTGACCGGGGGAGGCGGACGGCACTACTACTTCGCACATCCTCATAAGGATAAGGACTGCCGGAACAATCCACTCGGGCCGGGGGTGGATATTCGAGCAGACGGCGGGTACGTAATAGCTCCGAAGTCGAATCACAAATCAGGGCGGCAGTACGAATGGGAAGCAGAGAGCATCCCGACTAAGACCGAGCTTGCATCGCTACCGGATTGGATCACCAAGCGAATCACCAAGCACCGGAAATCCGAAGAGCCACCAAGTAAAGGCGGATACGAACATTCTCCGGGGATGAATCCCAAGGAAGTTCTCAAGGGAGTGGCTGCGGGGGAACGCGATTCGACGCTCTACCGATACGCATGCAGGTTGCGAAATGTTCCGGGGCTTTCTATGGAGGAAGCTGCAGGATTGGTTCAGACGGCGGCTGCGGCTTGCCGACCACCATTCCCCCCCGAAGAGGCGGCGTCTAAGGTCGAGCGGGTATGGGAGCAATTCCCCGGTCCGAAGGAGAACAAGATTGCGAAGCTGTTGCAGCTTGACGATCCCGAAGGTCCTCTCATCACAGAGATTGGCAAGACCGGGTTGAAAGTGGAGTGGGTATCGAAGCAGCTTTTGGCTGAGATCTCCAACCTAAAGGAACACTCAAACGGAAAGATCGACGGCAGGCTCACT
>Ga0208904_1002125_pt1 | contig 12796 bp, 18 predicted proteins | sample AntAceMetag02UKB_FD_184774 | JGI IMG/M metagenome (GOLD analysis project Ga0208904, IMG submission 184774) | Saline lake microbial communities from Ace Lake, Antarctica - Antarctic Ace Lake Metagenome 02UKB (SPAdes) (version 2) | ecosystem: Environmental > Aquatic > Non-marine Saline and... | reverse complement strand
AATCCACATAATCTATAACCCCCCGGCTGCATTCATCTTCTCATCTCGCACTATTGCACAAAGACTCATGTCTGGAATTATTAGGTCGCTCATACTGCCTGTGCTCCAAAAATAAAATCGTCTCTTATTGGGCTTCTTTTTTTCCAGTTCTCAAAACCAGGCATCTGAGAAGGCGCACCAACACCTCTGAATGGAAGAAATGCTCCTGTTTTCATTATTTGCTCGTACCATCCTTTCCCCTTTTCTTCTCTTGCATCAACATCAGGAAGAAAATGATAAAGATACACTTCTTCGAGATTTTTCGCTGAAGATGTATTTGTCACTTTTTTTCCATCACTATCATACAAAAATTCCCAAACCTTTTTCTTAAATTTAAAACCACGCGTTCTATCAAAAACTCTTGGGTTATGGCCTCCATGGCCATGCGTATTCCCATAAAAACCCATATGTTGTATATTTAAATTATAACCGGCCTCTTGAGTTTTTTTTATTTCACCTGCCAATATACCAAAATCGTCCTTAATTATCCTCTCGTCAGCATCAAGTACTAAAGCGTATTTTGTCTTTGCTTTTTTAACGGATTTATTTCTGGCATTAGAAAACCCCCTAAACGGCGTATCAAAAACTTTTAAATTTGGATATTTGCCCTGCATTTCTTCTAACAATTCTCTTGTTCCATCTAAAGATCCTGTGTCATAAATAATTCCTTCTTCAACGAAAGGCATAACAGAGTCTACATAATCAACTATACCTCCTGCGGGGTTCATTTTCTCATCTCGCACAATCGCACAGAGGCTCATGTCTGGAATTATTAAATCGCTCATGAAAATATTTGGTAATATCTTTTATAAATATTCCGATTCTGTAGTCACTCTAAAATGATAAAAATAAAGGTTAATAAATAGTTTATCAAAACGTTTATATAAATCAAACAACAACTTGATATATGGGATGGTGTGATTGGTCCTACAAAAGGAAAGGTTTGATAATTGGAGCTGGTCTTGCTATAATCGTCTTTGGAATGTTTCATATGCCTATTGCTATATTGGTAGATAATTATTTTACCGCAGAAGATAATATGTTAAACGAAATGCATATAATCGCCTTATTTTTTATTATAGTTGTGGTTTATTCTGCCTTTATGGGACTGGTAATAGGTAAACTATTAGATGTCTTAAAAAAATATTCAAAGCCCAAGGGTATCTGTTAAAATAGCTTCAACTTTATCAAACAAATTTGTCGGAACAGATAATTTAATCTCTCGTGTTCGTCCATGACGCCCTTTAGAAATAACTTTAGCATTAATCAGACCTAACATATCAACCTCGCCTAAAATATCACTAATTCTCCTTTGAGTTAAAGCATCTGTTTTCGTCTGATTACAAAAATCCTGATATACATTATAAACATCACCAGTATAAAATCTCTCGTTATTATCCTTAGCCATCTTTGTTAAATGCATAATTGCATGCAAAACTAATTTGAATTGTTTGGGTTCACCTTCAACAATATCCAAAATCTTATCACGTTCCATTTTCAAATTCGCCAAATCAATATAATCTTCTCCAATTTCCTTATTACCCTCTCTCTCACTAAGTTCCCCAGCAATCCTCAATAAATCCAAAGCTCTCCTTGCGTCGCCATGTTCCCTAGCCGCATAAGCCGCACATTTAGCAATCACCCCAGGAGCAACAACATTCTCTTTAAACGCCGCCTTACACCTCTCATTCAAAATATCCTGCAACTGAATCGCATTATAAGGGTGAAATACAAATTCTTCCTCTCCTAAAGAACTCCTAACCCTCGGGTCAATATTTTCCAAAAAAGTCACCTCATTTGAAATACCAACCATAGAAATTTGAGCCTTACTTAATTCTTGATTTAAACGAGTAAATGAATACAAAAAATTACTATCCATCTTCTTAATCATTTGATCAACCTCATCAAAAACAAAAATTATCAACTGTTTTTTATTATCAACTAATTCAATAAATTTTGCCCAAACCTGGTCTGTAGGAAGCCCCGTCGCAGAAATCTCCCCACCAAGCTGTTTTATTAACGCTGCAAGTACTCTATATTCAGTATCAGCAACCTTTTTCAATTTACAATTCAAATATTCAAATCTAACTTCTACATCCAATTCCTTAGCTTTTTTGGTAAGTTCGTCACAAACATACTCTACAGAAAGTGTTTTTCCCGTACCTGTCTTACCATAAACAAATAAATTACTAGGCCTCTCACCTCTCAAACTCGAAGCCAAAATCGAAGCAATTGACTTAATTTGCTCATCTCTATGGGGAATAGATTCCGGTGTATATCTAACCTGAAGCACCCCTTTATTTTGAAAAAGACTGTTATTTACCGCAGAATTAAAAATATCTCCAAGCTCAACACCCATTTTCAAAAAATCCTTTTTTCATAAATCAATTTAATATCACAACTATTTAAACTTTCATATACTTGAAATATATTAATTATACCCCTATTTCCTATGGAACTAATTAATTCCAATATTTTATTAATATTTATTAAATATCCTCATTTCTCCTCTATAAACCTTTTTTTTATTAAAATAACCCCTACCCCTTCACTTCCTCTCCAGAAGAAATTAATTATTAATAATAATCTCAATATATCTACTATTAACTACAATATATTATATTTAATAATAACTATTATAATATATACTTTATAATATATATAATATATAATATAAATGTTTATAAATGAAAATTAGAAAACCAGAACCTTAAATCTTAAGATAGTTTTATAAAAGTTTCCATAAGAAACCACAGGGTCACTCCTAAAAGGCATATATTATTAAAAAAGATCAATATTTCATTTATATAATATTTAAAGAAAAACACAGACTTCACTACTATTATTTAATAAAAATACCAAAGAAAAGTTTATAAACAACTCACAACTAAACTACTTATGGATAAAAAACCCTTCAAAGCACTTCTAGGAAAGCAATTAGTTACCAAAGAAGGTAAAAAATTAGGTATAGTAAAAGACATCACTTTCGAAGCTAGAACAGGAGAATTAATTCACATTGTTTTATCAAATTTAACAACATACACAGCAAATTTATCATTAGAAAGAACAAAAGATAGGGAGGCTTTAATTCCGTATAACGCGGTAATTGCAGTAGGTGATTTTATAGTAGTTTCTGAAGAAGATTTATTATAAAAAGACTTATAAACCAAATTTATCAAACTTTAATATGGCAAATCTAAAATTAGCAGGTTCAAAATTTTTAAAAGTAAGCGCAGAGAGATCTCCAGAATTCAGTGGAAAATTAGCAGTTAAAACAAATATTAAAATTGATAATTTAGATAAAGTAAAAGACGCTAAAGATGCATTAAGATTAGATTATACCTTTGAAGTTGATTATGGAGATTTAGGAAAAATAGAAATCAAAGGAATTTTATTTTTAACTGGTGACGCAAAAACAAATAAAGAACTATTAAAATTACAAAAAGATAAAAAATATGATTCTCCAGAATATGTTGGATTAACAAATTTAATTATTCAAAAAGCCTCGATCAAGGCTTTGGAATTAGAAGAAGAATTAGGACTTCCAATTCATATGAAACTACCAACTCTTTCAGTTAAAAAAGATTAATCAATTAATTTATATATATACATTTTTCTATAATATTAAGCTCGTATCGCATAATGGTATTGCACGCGGCTCGAACCCGCGGCCTTTCGAGGCATCCCCGTTCGATTCGGGGTACGAGCGTTTATTTTTCTAATCTAAATATTTAAAAAGAATTAAGACGTCTATAATTAATGCAAGATAGAAGTGAAATAGAGGGTATTATAGAAAGTGATGGTGAAGAAATATTTTTTGGAAGAAATGGAACTACGTTATATGAAGTCTTTGCTAAAGATGGTAAAATAACTGGACAAAATATGTTTCAAGCAAGATATCAGCCACCAACAAACCCACAAGAAGCTAGCGATTTTTTAAATACATCAAAACATGATATTACAGTACAACAGATCCAGCAAGGATTATACGATTAATTATTTCTTCAAATTAAGACCTTTCATATAGTCATTAACAGAATTTTGACCAGGAGCTTGAGGCGCTACAGGTGCCGGATTTACAGGCGCTGCTGGAATAATAGGATTTGGCACAGCTGGCTGAATAGGAGCCGCAGCAGGTATAACAGGCGCACTTATAGTAGGTTCAGTTGGAGGAATAGGAATTTCATTAGCAACAGATACAACATCACCACCAATTATAGGAATATTACCACGCCTCAAAACAAAAAACCAAATAGCAAAAAGTATTAATATAATAACAACTAAAATAATTCCAACCCACTTAAGCCAGCCAAGATCAATCCCTTCACCAGCACCAGTGTTAGAACTCTGATTTGTAGAATCACCACCACTAGAGCTACTGGCAGCACTGGCATTTTCTTCCACGGTCTCATTTTCCACTCCAGTAATATTTTCCACTAAAACTACTGCAGCTAAACTATTTTCAAATACCCAAATTTTATTGCTCTTCTTCGAATATTCCCCATCACTCGCAGTTACATAAATCTCAGCACTATTATTAAAAGTAGAATTAAGACGAATAGTCATGGTCTCCCCACTAATATTAATTGTTAAATTCTCAGTCTCCCCACTAACCGAAAAAGTCATATCATCCTCCTCAGGGTCTTCAAAATAAACATCTAAATATATAGTTTCACTACCATTCCGCGAAACAGAAATAGACTCAAAATCCTTAACCAATTCCGGTGCATCATTAACATCCGCAACAATAGTCACATTAAAATTATTAGAACTTATACCCTCCCCAGTAATATTAAACTCCCTTGTACCCAGAAAACCAGTAGTTGGTTCAAATTCAACGCTATCACCATTAATAGTATAATTAATCCATTCACCACTAGTATTATTTCCGAGCGCATTTACAACAAACGTAACATTATGAACAACATTAAAGTAATCTTCAATACTAAAATGATCTCCAATATCAAATGCATCATTCCAACTACTATTTCTCTCAAAAGTAAAATTATCAATATCATCGGTAAAACTAACCACATCTTCAACCATGGGAACAAATGAACTATTAATCCAAATTAAAGATTTATTATCAAAAACATAATATTTATTATCGTATTCTGTTCCACTAATGGTTTTACTTTCAATAAATTTGTAGGCAGACATAAAGCCCAGAATCTCAACATCTAAACCGGAAATACTCTTCTCAAATATATTGTCAAAATAATCAACATGACCATCAGCACCAAGCATAGTTTGATTGGTAATATTCCCAAGAGCCGCGCCCATTATTCCCATCATACTTTCTGCAATTATAGCATAACTTAAAGACCCATAGATATCACTATATCCATCGTCTAATTGAACATAGTAAAAGTGAATTTCCTCACCGCCGTTATTACTATATAACATCCAAATTTTATCAGAACCATCACCCTTAGCAGCAGCAAAATCATTTGTACAATCACTAGGACCACCAGAAGTTTCTCTATAAATGACTATGTTGTCCTCAGATTTTTCTTTAAAAACATAATCCCAAATAATCCCAACATCATCATCAGTACAAGTGTTTTCATAACCAGCTTCCCAAGCAACATTCCCAGTAATATCACCATCAAAAATAAAAAACATACTCACGGCAATTAAAACAATCACCCCAACGACCATACTACTCTTCTTTAAATCCATCACATATAATGATAAATCACCAATATAAATCTTGCTAAAATTATTTTCTTATAATTTTAATTAATAGAATCTTGAATTGTAGCCTTCACGGGAGAAGGAGTGCTTTTAACGACGGGATTTGCAGGAATAATAGGAGACTGTGGAGCAGCCGGCTTAATAGAAGCCAATGGTTTCTTTTCAATAGTAGGTGTTATAACAGCAGGGGTTACAGGAACAACGGGGCTAGTTGGTTGAACAGGCGTCACCTCACCTATAGTAGAGTCTTTTTTTCTAAAAACAAAAAACCACAAGACAAGACCTATAATTATAACAACGACTAGGGTCACAACTATCCATAAAATTAAATTAAAACTACTCTCCGCCTCTTCTCTATTTGCACCTTCAGAAGAAACATTTTCATTAGCGGCAACATTTGTATCAGCAGAAAAACCCGTTAAAGATGCAGAAAAACCCTCAGCCTGACTAACCCACATTATAACGTTTCTCTCAGTATAAACAGTAAATCTGTCTTCATCATCATTATATTCAAATAAACCACCCCAACCATTTGAATATTCCTCATCAAAAGATGTTATTTCCGATTTCATTATACCCTTAAGGTGGGAAAGAGTCTCAGCTTCATTTGTTAATTCATGTACCTTAATATTAACAAATTGTGTTAGAAAGGTTGATACAAAAGGTACAGAGGCACCAGTATAATCACTTATAGCCATAAACGCATCATAGGAATTCTGATTACCCTGAATATAATAAGCTAAAAAGTAAGATTCCTCTACGGCAAGATACCAAACCTCACCAGTAGCACTGTCACCTTTTCTTGCATAAAAATTTACACAACTCTCGCCTTCTCCAGAAAGATCAGTAAAAAACTCCAATCCATCATGACCACCTACATAAACACTATCCCAAAGAGCTTCAATACTAGATTGAGAACAGTCATCTTCAAAAACACCATCTAAAAGAACATTGCCCGTAATGCCCCCATTAAAAATAAAAAATATTCCCAATACAACCAAAACCATACCAACGATCATCCCAACTTTTCCCAACTCCATCAAATATTATGGTAAACCTCTAATATAAATCTTACTGAATGATTATTTTATTTTATTTTTCTTATAATAATCGTTGATAGCATCCTGACTTGGTTTTTTTGTCAAGACAGGAGCAATCTTACTAGAAGAAATAGCCGAAGTTGCAGTATTTTTAGCCGGAATGGTCGCAACTTCAGGCGCAAGCGTATCTTTTTTTCTCAATTTGAAAAACCAAAAAGCAAAACCCGCCAACAAAACAACAATTATAACAATAACAACCCACACAATCAAACCCATACCGCCACTAACACCACTTTGCGACCCATATTTAACAATTTCACCACCCTCACCCGTCTCAGAAGCAGCATTTATACTTGCACCGAGGTCCTCAACGATGGTTACTTTGAAAACATTGGACATAACATCCTGAACATTTAACTGAAAGTTCCGCGCTCCGACAAAATCCACAGCAGGTTTGAATCTTACACCGCCTCCGATGGTAAAATCACGGTCAACAAATTCCCCATCAACGTTTGTAGGGTCCTCAGAGAAAGAATAACCAGAAGGATGACCACTAAGTTCATAATAATCAAGAATATCAAATGCATTATTCCAATCAGAATTCTTTTCAAACATAAAATCAGGAATACTTGTCGGATCTTTCGAATCCCCGTCTGCACCAATCACAAAAGTTCCACTAAACAAAAACATAAACCCAATTAAAACCAACACTACTCCTGCAACCACACCCTTTTTATACAAACCCATCAAATATTATAGAAAAACAATAATATAAACCTTACTAATTAAAAATAAGTTTCAAGCAAAACCAAAAGAATATAAAACAAATAAACATAGTACAGATATGCCACAAATATCCGACGAAAAGATCGAAAAAATATCAGAACAAATACTATATCACCTATATTCTATATTCCCCAAGCAAGTTTTCACATCAGATATTGCAAAAGAACTCGCAAGAGACGAAGAATTCATAAAAAGGTTATTAATTATCTTAGAAAAAAAAGATTTAGTCATGAAAATCGACAAAAACCCACAAGGCTTTCAATATTCTAGAAGACAAAGGTGGAGAATATCCAACAAAGCTCATGAAATTTACAAAAAGTCTCAGTAGATACAAAATAATTAAAATTTCCGGAAACAATCTTACAAATATCATACATTCTAAAACTACAGTCGAAGAACAACTATAATTATAAACCAAAACCCCTCTAAACCACCATGGATCCAATAAAAGAGGCATTCTCTAAGATAAAAGAAGACATCTCCGACCTGAAGAGTGAATTATACGAACTTAGAGCTAAAATCGGGGAAATTCTGTTAAATCAAGCTCAACAGACAAACCAACAGACAACTCCAACACATAATCCATCAAATATACCCCTTCAGACAGACAATTCAACACATAATCAGACAAATCCAACACATAATTACCCCGTAGAGCCGCTATACCATAAGAATATCAATAGTTCCATAGGAAATGAAGGGGTTCCAACAGACAGACCAACAGACATACAGACAGACCAACAAACACATAATTATACCCATATTACACATAAAACAGACTTTGAACAAGCTCAGGAAGTTCTCTCCACACTTGACAACATTAAGAAAGGAATACGCCTTAAATTCAAGCGTCTAACCCCTCAGGAGATGCTAGTTTTCAGCACCCTATATGCTTTAGAAGAACAAAATATTGAAGAAATAACATATCGAACCTTAGCCGAGAAACTGCATCTCAGCGAGTCTTCTATGCGTGATTACACCAATAAACTCATCAAAAAAGGTATCCCAATCAGCAAATTAAGGCAAAACAACAAAACAATACTCCTAAAAGTCTCCCAAGATCTCAAATCTATAGCTACTTTAGCTACAATATGCGAACTAAGAGAGTTATAATCAACTTTTGATTAGATTAAAAGATTATTTTACCGACGATAAAATTACATTTAGGGCAAACTGTTTGCGATAAATACAACTTATTCGGTTAAACGATTAACAAGTTACATCTCACAACTCACTATTTTCCTGAAAATCCACCGTTTAAAACCCTAAATCTCATCATTCAGGCTTGTTTTTTAATTTTTGAATATGATCGAACTAACTCACTATTTTCCGTTAATTCATTCTTTTGCAACCCTCACCTTTCATCTTTTGTTAAAACCCCTCACTTTTCTGGTTTGTTTGCCTAAAAAATCACCACTTTTTCAGCAAATTTACACCCCTTAACTCTCACTTTTTCGATTTTGAGTCTTTTACCTTAATCTTAACACTCTTAATCACCATGTTCCTCATGTTTTCCGGTATAAAGAGCCTTTTCTTACCATTTGCCTCTCTAAACTCTTCAATCAGTCCATCATTCTTCTGTTTTATAGTGTTGATCTGACCCCTAATAGTGCTTTTGTCTTTGCCTAATAAAGCAGCTAAATCTTCATAAGAAAGCCTCATGTCGGCGTTTAGAAGGGCCCATACAATTGCTCTCTCCATTACTGTTAAATTGTCTAAAACATCTGTTTGAACACCCGTTTGCGCACCTGTTTGGACACTCATAGGCGTTGCGTGTTTTATCCCGGCCTGTGACCCTTGTTTGGACAAAGTGTTGGACATCTGCGGTCCAAAGAAAGAAACGAAGTCTTTTAGCTCAATTAGGTCATTTTGGATAGCCAAAAGTTGATCATTTATTTTAGAAATATCATCCTTGTGAGAAACGTGTTTATCGTCGAGATGTTTGATCCATTGTCCCACTTTATTGAAGTCTTTCTTTACATGGCTAAAGGAATCCTGCACCTCAGTCCTCAATTTTTCCACCCTTTTTTTATGTCCAAATAAACCCAACATCTTAACATCTTTTAACCAACTTTCTTTATAAATCTTTCGTGAAATTTGGACAGCCAACACCCTTAAACAGCTATTTAAACACCAAAATCACTCAAAATAAGCCGTTTGTCCAAGCAAACACCTAACCTGTTTGATTCATAAACATCAACTTTTACCGTCGATAAAGCTTTCAAACACCCTTATAAATCTTATAAACAAGCCAAACACCCGTTTAAACACCTCTTTAACGCTGTTTTAACACCCGCATACCACGCCCACTGTTCAAACAACACTAGCCACAACCCTTAAAAACTTTAAAAACTATATAGAAACATGCAATTAAAAAAGAGTTCGATGATGGCTGGAGTCATCGCCGCTGGTGTATTAATCACGTCTATTTTCATCCCAATAATTCCATGCAGATCAGGGCCAAATGTTCCAAATCCAATCTACGAATGGGCACTTTGTTCACTAAATCCGGACGCAGTTTCAGGCTTCGGACACATCACAGAATACTTCGGGTATACGACCTCATTGAGGAGCGCATACATATTAACAGTTTTATTAACATTCGCCGTGGTAATGCTATTTTTGCATTATACTACGAAAACAAAAGCTAAAAACTAAAAGGAGGTAAACATGGGAAATAAAAATTTAATCGGAATCTTGACTTGGATCGTTGGTGTTATTGCATCACTTGCAGTAGGTTCAGGAATGATTGACGGAACATTAGCAGTGCCAGGAATTCCAGAAGTCATCACTATAATTGCAGGATGGATCGTCGTTATCGGTGCTATCATCGGTGTAATCTTAGCAATTTTCGGCAAATAAAGCCACAAAATTTTAATTTATTTTTTATCTTTTTCTTTGCACTAACCTAACCAAAGTGCACAACCCCAGGGCAAGTGGACAGAAATTCACGAAAAACTAGACCAATAAACAAGAATTAAAATATCAACTTTGCCCAAAAAACCTGGGAAAAATGAGATATTTGTTCCAAAAGTGTTTATATTATCGACGCGGAACTGTGAATTAACCTAACCAAAGTGCACAAAACGAAACCATGGGAAATCATCACAATAAAATTTAAAAGCAAAACTTCCCACAAAGCCTCATGAAAGACGAATATCAAATGAGAAAAAGAGAGAAGATTCCGATCATCGGTGCCAGAATACACAGAAGCAGATTAACAAAACTTCTCAGCACAGCCAATGACACAGAGGCAAAAGACATTCAAAAAGCCTACGCGAGCTCAAACACATATCACACCGCGATGGGCCTTGCAGTGATATCAACAGGAGCTTTGGTTTATCAGGGCATAAAGCCATTTTTCGAATAATCGACCTGTTTTTAGCAAGAGTTCGCACAATATACATTGTATGACGTTCTTCCATTACTAAGCGAACGGAAATGCCCCGTTTGCACAAACTATTTAATATGCGAACACTTTTTTATTGAAAATGGTGATAAAAAAATGTAGCAACTGCTCTGAAGAAAAAGAACATCACGCCAAAGGCCTCTGTTACGCCTGCTACAAAAAATTAAACTGGAAGCCGAAGCTGGCAGCCTGCAAAAGATGTAAACGGAAAATGCAAATTCACGCCAAAGGCCTATGCCCAGGCTGTTACAACTACGTTTTCCATCTTGACAAGAGCAAAGCCTACAATCAGCGAAAATCAAACAATGTCGACCTTAAAACCTACAGAAAAGTCACAAAAGAGTGTGTAATCTGCGGTTTCGACAAGATTGTGGACATCCACCACATTGACAAGAACAAATCCAACAATTCCCCCAAAAATCTAATCGGCCTCTGCCCAAACCACCATAGAATGATCAACAATTTTAATTTCCGAAACGAACTTTTCCAAATTCTCAAAGAAAAAGGCTTCGATTTGCCACTTCAAGACAAATTGGAATTTCACAAATCAGGGGTATAGTCCGGATCTGAGATATCTTTTTTTCGAATTTTAAGCACTCTTTAGCAAATTTTAGGCATTTCACCCAATAAAGTACCCGTTTTTAAGCCTAAATTTGATTCTAGCCCCTTTAAAACGCGAAATCACTACTTTTTACATCCAAAAATCCATAATCATCAAAAACCGTTAATATAGTTCGCACAATCCGTTAATTCACTGATTTTTAAAGTGAAAAAGTGAGAGTTAAAACGAGTCATTTTTTACGAAAAGTGAGCACTAGAAATCCCCTTAAAAAATCAGAGCAGTTTAGCTGAATAGTTAGCCTTAGAAAAAAGGAGGGTTACTACGTAGGGCCCATATAGCTCTAAAAGCCTAACAGCGTCGATAAAACAGCATTTCAGCACTCATATAAAACGGCTCAAAACCACACGAATCAATAAAATTAATAATTATTCGGCTTACCGAATACTGAAATTAAGAATGCTTTCTTCTTTATTGTAGGTAAGCTGGACTTGGAAGAATCGGAAGTCGATTGGATGCAGAAGCTGAAGGGCTATTGTCAACGTTTCCAGAATATGGCACGGAAAGACCATGATAGTGTCCAATTATTCCAAAACCACATTTCTGAGCCTCCGAAATAAATTTCCCAACACCCCCGACTCTTAGGTCAGGTTCACCAACAGGCTCAAACTCAACATGCCCACTTCTTAAATGCATTATATGTCCAATCACTGGTTTTCCGGCGGGTTCAGACCTGTTGGGCTCTATAGTTTTTCGATCAACAACCCTAAGCGGATCATCATTAAGGAGAACCACAGTATAAGGGTGATAAGGATATTCTTTTATCATATAAATCATCAAAAATAAGTCTTTATAATTTTTTGTATTCTAAATCTTATAACCTTTCTTCTTCAATGTCTTCAAAATAAAATTAACACGCCTTCGGATACTCTCTTCCTTATTTTCAGAGAACCGCGGTACAACAATAGGCCTGTAACCAAATTTTTTGTAAGCCTTAATAATATCCTGATGGATCCTCAAGGCATTCTCTTCGTCACCCTCAACACGAATCTCATCCTTAACATAGGGTAGGGGGTCAAAGACAAAAACTTCGTCATAGACACTTCCATAGTGTTTATCCTTTAGACAATCAGGCAAGTCTTTCATTAATTCAAGAGAATAAACCCACATATCAACAACGCTCCTATCGAAGAACGCAACATTATGACGACTCATTTCAAAATCCTTTTCATTCACAGCTTGTCGAATATACATATCACCCTCCAT
>Ga0208904_1002122_pt1 | contig 12808 bp, 1 predicted proteins | sample AntAceMetag02UKB_FD_184774 | JGI IMG/M metagenome (GOLD analysis project Ga0208904, IMG submission 184774) | Saline lake microbial communities from Ace Lake, Antarctica - Antarctic Ace Lake Metagenome 02UKB (SPAdes) (version 2) | ecosystem: Environmental > Aquatic > Non-marine Saline and Alkaline... | reverse complement strand
GTTACTTGTCCTGTTTCGCCTATTTCTAGCACTGCCTGTGGTGGTACAGTATCAACAATAAACATTCCAGACTGCTGCACATGAATGTTATAAACAAACGCTCTAGCAATTTGGTCAGGGTTGCTTTCCGTGCTTTCACATGATGTTGATACATTTTGAACTGTTAACTGCAAAATGTAGTCATCCGATGATTGAACGTCATCAAGATTCCATCGTATAATATTCCGACCTGGAGGGACATCTTTGGCTATTACAGTCCATCCTATCTCTTGTTTAAGTGACGAGTATTCAAGAGTATACCTGACTTTCTGGTGGAAAGTATTCTGCGTCTGGCTCTCATCAAGTATGATCATTAGAAAATCAGAATACAATACATTAGATATTGGGCTTATGATTGCTGGGGACACAAGTTTGAAAACGTTGATTGAGAATAAATGACCGACCGACCATTGCGAGGTTGCTTCAGTAGTCATATACTTGGTACGCATTCTGAGTCGCACCTTGTTACTCTTAACCATTTTACCCACTGTCCAAGTGAGTGACGTATCGATAAATGGAATGCGGCGATTTATGACAGACCAAACAGTATTCTCACCCTTCCAGTCATCAGTGTATTCAACTTCATGCGTTAAAAAATCACTATCTAACGGCTCAGACTGACTTTCTAAGGTGACAACGATATCATAAGATGGTGACGAAGATATGATCTTGTATTTCTTACCGGTTGTACTACTGACAATATCAAACTCGAAATTAGTATCATAAACAGACTCAATAAGTATGACTGTAAAATCACCTAATTCGTCACTAAAACTAGTTCCGTCAAGTAACGGTGGAGAAGTTGCTTTCGATGCGGGATCAGCAAACATTTCCTCAACATAATCCATGCCACCATAAGCAGCATCTTCTGCGGCATCTTCTAGCATTGCCTGTATATCAAGCCAACGAAGTTTAGTTATATCTTGATCCCAGTCATATCTAAACTGTTCGATACTACCAAAGTCAGTAAAATCTACATTGGTGGCTGATTCCCAAGTAATTTCAACCGACCCTAGATTGAACTGGGAATTTTCAAATGGTCTGGTAATTTGAGGTGCTATCAGCATTACTCATCCTCATCCTCATTGGGCATTATGCCAGGTTGCTCAACGCCTTCATCTTTCTTAAAGCTATAATTAGGATCACCGAAAATAAGGAATGGATCATCGTTTGGTCGTACAACAATATCCATACCCAATCGACCTGTGATAGTATCTCGTTGACTCGCAAACACATCTTCCTCGGTCTGCTCAACGCTCTGAGATGGTTTATCAGTCATTGTATTATAAACATCCCTAGCAAAAGTGCCAGTGGTAATAACTGCTTCTTGAACTTCTTCACAAGCACCAGGAAGTTTTGCTCTAATACGAGACATGCCATCGATGTTGATTACGTTGTCTTCCTTATAAATTCGGAATTCTCCTTGATAAACCTGCTTTTCATCAATCCAGACAGCAGGTTGGTTCAATACATCACCAACACCTTGTTGAATTACATCGAAACTAATGGTAGTTGCTGGTACAAGTTCACCAGGAATAATTTCAATATAAACGGTTTTATACAGTTTGCCATCCGTGCCTACAGTACCCTCATTATCAGTAATAGAAGCCACATAGAATCCATCATATTGTGTTAGTGCTTCAGCATATCCACTATCGCTGTATAACTTGATCTCAAAAATTATTTTCTTATAATCGGCATATACTGGAACACAAAACTCTGTTGTAACTCCATCATAAGTCATTGCTTGGATACAAATTTCTTTCTCGCCAGAACCTCTAGTAAGAGTATAGGGCATCTTGGTTGTGTAATCACCGACTAAAGGATTCCAAGAACACCACGATGAAACTGCACCTTCTGAATTTCTGGTCCTTACAGCAATAACCTCGGGAGTGCCAACAATCTCTATGCCAATTTCACACGCATTGACGACAGGCGTGGGTTTTCCTTGACTATTATAGGTAAAATATTGAACAAATTCCTCCCTCACTCTCACTTGTTTAACCACTTGATTTGATAAGAATGGATCACTAGAGATGATATTGTTCTCAAGCTCTTCGATGTTGCATCTGTCAGAAGACACACCAGGCCCAGGCCCAGCCCCCGCAGCACCTCTGTTGTCAGTTATTCGATAATCGTAACTAGACAAGAGCACTTGGTTGGTTGGTAATTGGCTCTTGAAAGTCGATTCCTTAACCTGTCGTTCAAAAGCTATCTCAATTAACTGATTGAAATCCAGATCAGCAGATACGTTTTTGCCAATTAACCCAGGGTCAAAATCGTACCAATTTCTAGTACCAGAGCCGAATGCCTCATCTGTAGCAGCGGTAAATGATGTAGCCTTGATTGCAGGCTCAGCACCAGAGTGATCCTCAAAAGTGATAATTGCACTCTCAGTATGACGCACCACAATATCCGGCCTCAATGTGTCACCTGGTGTCTCTGTTAAACGAGTATCAGCATATCCGTGTCCACTAGACTTCCATTTACCGATTTCAGATAAAGGAAGAAGTTGATCATCTCCAAAAATAGTACTTGAGCATTCGCAAAAATATGTTGGCTTTATTCCTGAAATAACTCTCTCAGGGTCAGACAGGTAAACCCTTGCTGGGTCTATTGGGGCAAATACTGCTGCTTGTTGGTTAAAATCAGCCAGAGATTTCCTGACATCCCGTGGATTCCCGTTTGTCCATTGAGTATCTTCATCAACGACGGTAATATCCCATCGATTTTTGGAAAGGTCAATTTCTCTGGCAAACTTGATATTGTAAGGACTATTATAATTGCAATAAACAGCAGCAGGCTTACCCTTAACTAGTTTCAAATCGACATATTCACCGACTCCGTTTTCAATACCATCAAGAACGTTATTTTGACTCCAGCTATCACCATCGTCATCGGATATTGCCCATCTTAGAAAACCACGACTACCATTATAGTCCTCTCTATAAGTTATGAACGGAGCATCATTATAACTTATCAAGTTAACAAACCTTGTAGTAGTTCCGTTTACAGTAATTGCTTTTCCAGTCCATGCTCCATCAGATTTTGTGTAATAATACCAGTTGTCGCCGTTGGCAAATGTTAATCTAGGTTTTCCATTAATAAAGGCATGGCCTATTTCACTTCGTAAAGACCAACCGGTTGTAGTCACTTCTACAATTTCGTTCGTCCAGGCAAAACCTGTATCGCTATACGCATAGAGAAGTACGTTAATTCCAGGTTCTGACGACCAATATGCCACAGCGAGAGTACCATCATTATAAGATACAAGGTTGGGTGCTCTCATCTGATAGAGAGCGCGCTGGGTTATGGTTATGATGTCCCACTCTTTTGTTAGCCTATCTTTTACGGCATATCTTAAATCTACGTCATAGGTGTAAACTAAAGCGGGTTGTCCGTCAAACTCTGCCAACGAAACTCCATAGCCGTTACAGACATCAACTGTTTCGATGACCCATTTTAAACCATCAAACACACCATATTTCAAGTACCCAGAGCTATCTCGGTATGCAATAGCCAGTTTGTCACCAATTTGAGTGATATCGGTTGATTGGTCATCGTTGCTTAAGTTATCTGCAAGGGACGACTGATCCCATTCGGCATCACTGAATGTAACACTAAACTCCTCATCGCTACATACCCCTGTATCCGAGGTACAACTCAAAACGCGCATATGATAGCTAATTCCGCACAAAAATCCAGCACTTGGGTCTAATGCGGGGTAGACCTGCACAAACTTAACATCATTTGGCTGCAACAATAGTCCCTTGCTGGTCCATAATGGATCGGCAGCCTGGTTGTCTACCTCGCAATAAGCAAGATCATCGTGGCCGGGTAATAACTCAAATCGTCTAACTATAGACTTCCTATCTTCATCTGCATAGAAATCAACCTTGAAGTTGAAATATTTGGCCTCGAAGGTGTTGTTAGTCACAATGAACGAGTATGAGCATCCACCACTATCAAAGCTGTTATCACTCGTAGCAGAGCATTTACCACAAGAAAAAGTCACCGTTTGAGTAGATGTTACTTCCTGAACATTGCCCAAAGTATCGACACTAAAGGCTTTCGGGAAATATGCCTTGTTTTTCTCGAATCCATATGGGTATCCCAGGTTAATATACCCTGGACGGTAGTGAGCAGCTTCAAAGAACATATATCCAGTTTCTCCAGCAGCTAATTGGATACCGCGGGCACTTGACTCGTATTCATCAGTCATATACTCACTCTGAAATGTCCTGTCGTTGATAAACGCCTCAGAGTTTTCTCGGCTATCTATTACAATAGATGGATCACCTTCTAGGTTTTTGTTGTCATAGAATTCGATCAAAACATTGAAGTATTTTGCGTCAGCAATGTTAGAATACTTACCTGTAAACTGGTATCCCAGCCCACCCATAGATGACAGCATTAAAACAGAGTGGCTGGTCATCAAATCATCTGGATCAGTAATAACATCAATCTTGGTAACTACACCAGAGTCTCGTTCAATTGAGTACAACACTAGGTCATCATCCACCACATAGATTGTATCAGCATAGTCGGCAGTGAAGTCAGTTACAAACGTACCATCAAGTGAATCCCCTACGTTATCGTTTACGTCATCAAAATCAAATACCGCTGATGTTGATCCAAGAACAGGAAATTCGGCTGACGAATAAATGATTCTATCACTTCGGTAAGTGATCATATGGAATTCTCCACCTGATGTACATGTGATAGAACCTCTTAACTCATCTAAGTTGACGTACACCGTGGACTCTCGGACTGTGTTTGCAGTTAATGGGTCCACCTCCATTACCAGTATATTTGAAGCACCTAGATCATCGACCCCCGCCAGCATGACCCACAAATGGAAACTCTGTGTATCAACAGTAGCGTCAGTTATCACATAATTGTCAAGAGGGAGGTTGATAGTTCCTACTTCATCTATTCCTGACGGTTCTATATAGACGTATGGATCGTTGGTACGAGAAGACATATGGAGCAACAAACCAGAAGTAGTGACTCCATAGAAATCACCCATTGTTGAACCGGCAATGGCAGAAATTTTATAATCTTCTATGTTGCCTCCACCATGCCTCCATTGTCTGATACCATCAACATATTCACCAATCATGGCAGTTTCTTCATCTACATCAAATAAGAAGTTAGATGGATGCAGACAAGCATACTCTTCCTTGTGTCTGTTGCTGTTGCTTGTAAGGTATATCGTGTCGTAACTTACATCAGTAATTTCTTCACCAATGCTGTTTGTGATTCCAAGACTAAGTCCGTTGCTGGGGTTCAGTGTATCAGCTACAGAGAAACTAATTTCCTCAGTAGGTAAGGCTGCCAAAGTTAACTCAATACTGGCTACCATACCCCAATAGGGGGCTATAAGAAGTTGGTCAGGATCAGATGAACCACCTAAGTTAATGATAATGCCGGTCGATGGGTTAACTTCTGGTGGATGTGGACTATTGTACCATCTGCCATAACTTGATTCAGTATCACCGCGAATGACAGGATTGCTGAAATACGAAGAGTTGTATTGGAAATCAACTGCAATGGGACCAAAACCATCTCCATCTATTGTTGTAGCCCAAATCTCTATGTACACTTTATTGCCAATGGCGGGAAGATCAGAAGTCTCGTTAATTTGATGACCACCAAAGGGGTTAGTCGTAGTTTGCCATCCATGACGTAATGATTTACGAGAAATAAGGTCAAATCGTGCACCGGCACATTTTGCTCTTGCTCCCCATAACTGTCCTGGAATCGGTGTAAGCTCTTGTGGATTTTCCACTAATATCGGCAAAATGTTCGTGTAATGTTCGTAACCTGAACGCAATCCTCCTAAATATGCATCCTGCTGTAATAGAGGCAAGACTCGTTTTTCATTCTTGTAGGACATCATAATCTCAAATGGACCATAGCGGTTATCATGATATACGACAAAAATGTTGCCATCTGTGTCAATATCTATGGCAGGATGTCCTGATCTGCTTTCTGCCGATGTTACCCTTACAGGCTCGAACAAGTTTTTGCCATTAGCATAGTAAATTTCCCAGTAGGTATCTCGACTGGATTGCCAAACAACGTGGATTACATCGTTATTGTCAACAACCAGATCGCAAAGTTGGTTTACTCCTTCTCCTGGCAAGGTGATCATATGCTCATAGGCAAAATCCCTTCTCTCAAAGAATCTGGTTAATCTTGACCCTCTAGGACCAGTCACAGAATCTTGAGCAAAATCGCCTGTACCTTTAATGACGATCTGGTTAGTTCCAAACTCTAGACTTTCATAAGCTACAAACAACTCGTTACGTTTGTTTGTAACCACTTTAGAGTTAATTGCGTTAGATGCTAACTGAACGGCATTGGACCTTGAAATACTAGGTGTGCCGATATTAGGCCAATCAAGTAACAAATTACCCGATTCAAGAAAGTGAACCCAGTTTTCCCAATGCCCGTTTAAGTGTACAGTGTCGATTCCATATGTCGAGTTTGCTAGTTTGAATGGTATGTTAACTAATCCTTTTGTGCTACCTTCTGTTGATGGTGGATTATCAACAAATGATAGCAAATGTTTGTCTTGGGTCCAATGATCTGTAAGATCACCATCGTAAGTAATGAGTATTTCGGCTGGTTTCAAGAAAGTGGGGTCAAACCCTGGTTGATCACGCTCCATCACAGTTGACTGCAACAAATCCGTAGTAATCTTGGCAAAGATACTCTGAAAAGCGAGGTCATATGGGCCTTTAACATCAAAATACACATCACTGTCCCAGTCAGATGCTTTAGACATAGATAAGTAACCCGTGCCATCTTTGCATCCAGTATCGTCAACTGCATCACATATAGATAAGATCACTGAAGCATTAGTGCCTGCGGCTTCGTTAGTAATGACACTAATAGCATCTCCTGAAGTGTTCGAATAACTAGTACAAACTGCGTTGTTCTCGTGATCATGAGCATCAGTAATCAACATAATATAACGGGCTGCGTTACTTCTCCATTCAAATCTTGGATCAAGTGATACAAACTGGATAGATGAATAACCCGGTGCTTGGGCTCCCTTGTCGTAGAACCAATGGTTTAGAGCAACAGATAATGCCGAAACATCAGTAGTAAAGCCCCCAGACGCAAATCCCGTCAAACCATCAAACATAGCTTGATTACCCACTGATGTTACATCAGGACAGATGACAGCATTGGCAGGCTGTGATGGCGTTACCATCGAATTTTCACTACTATCAGCTCGACCATATATGCATAAGCCGAATCGGACATCAATACCAGCGTTTTTCAAATCTTGTGCAAACGGCGTAATAGCATTACGTACTGCGTTGATCCTAGGCAACATGCTTGAAGAGTAGTCAATGACAAACATGAAATCCACTGATCCGCTGATACCTGACCCTGATGTAAGAGTTTCAGATGTCAAAGCTAGTATGTTGATACCAAGATTGTACTTGACTCTTGTTACAATATCATCACCGTTCTGTAATAGCCATAAATCCGATGGCTTATAAGTGACACCTAAATATGGGGATGGACAAAGAGGGTCATCAATTAACTGAGTTTGTACACAATTAGACTGTAAATGACACCATTCATCCACGGCAGGATACAATGCAGAGATTGAGACACAACCAGATTCTTCATCACCCAGGTCGTCAGGTGTCGGGGGAAAAGACCCCTGAAAAGTAGACCCCAAAGCCCATTTGCTAAATCCTAATCCACATGTGTTAATGTCATAAATAGCTTCTACATACACCTCTGTTGTTGGAAATGGTACTGCCCCACCATAAGGATGTATAGTTGTCCATTCTCCTGAAGATTCCTCATCGCAGTTGTAAGCACATCTACCATCAGGTAAAGTAACTTTAAACATGGCACAAAGATCATTGCCAGGAGTGACTGTAATTGTGCTATTTACAACAGTATATTGTACTTGTGTAAAGTCCGAGTCTTGAAGAGGAGCCAGAGTAAATGACGGGCGTTCTAGGATGTTAAAAGGCGCTTGATAATTTGGATCAGATGAATCCTGGTTATTGAGCACAGTTCTAACTTGACGTAAGTAAATATTCCACTGGTTGTTTTCAAATGCTTGATAAGAAACAAACTGATGCTGTGAGCCATCAATCATAAAGTGGTTCTTAGCAACAGTGACCGATGGTTTGGATGATGGAACAGTTTTTCCTAAGTAGGTGTGACTTGGCAATACTAAGGCTTCTTCGCTGGTTAATTTGATTACTGGGCATTCAACAGCACTTGATCCACTACAAAACGTACCATCGCCCTGATACTCACTTTCTATTAGCGAAGCCTCACAATCTATACGAGTTCCTACAAAACATGTCCCATCTATCAGGCAGCATGCCCCGATGTCTGTTTGTATTACACACTCGACACCGGCACAAGTAGTATCATCACCAAGATATGTTCCACTGTTAGTCTCACAATTATCTTGAGTGAAGTCCGCTTCACAGTAACCATTCGGGAGACAACAAGCCCCTCTAGATTCCGTACAAGAATATCCTACACAAGAACCACCATCTTGCCTATATGTTCCTCCTTGGTTTTCACAATCTACTTGAGTAGTAAAAACGCAAGAATTATCAGATAGACAACAGATGCCCCTGTGAACACATAAATCTTCAGAGCATGTTGTAAACTCACCTTGCCATTCACCATCCTCCGAATGTGAAATAACACAATCTAACTCCGATAGTAACTCGCACTGAGCATTGCCATAACAACAAGCTCCAAGCCCTGCAATAGCACAATCTATCTGTGAACACCTAGTACCCGATCCGGCCCAATCCATCTTGTAAGTGCCAAACAAATCACATGTCGTTTGATCTACATCAATGCATCCGTGGGGTTCAATAGTAATTGCAACACAACATGCTCCAGTAGTATACGTATCACACTCAGTATTCGATAGCATAAGTTGATCACATTGACTACCAGGCCACCTCCAGATACCCTCTTGGCTCATGCAATCGGCATAAGCTAAATTTGAGCAGGTGGAAATATCGAGACAACAAGCTCCTAATAAACAACTAGATGGTCCACAGGTAGTTCCATCTCCTCTATAGGTTGAGTTAGTTAAACCAACTCCAAAAGCTCCTGCTGCGTGACATTGTTCTTCACTTAATACTTCACAAACTGGTGGCAAGTATATGTCACCTCTTGTTGGAGCGTGACAACAAGCACCAGTTGGCACAATTACACAAGAAAATCCGGAACCACAATCCTCGCCTTGATGCCAAACAGCACCAGCATTTTCGCATTCCTCTTGAGTTAAATTTTGACATACAGATGATGGGAAACAACAAGCAGCTAAAGTCTCTGGTGGAGCCGCAGTGTTACTAAATTCGATATCAACAACTACATGGTTTGAACAGGAGTTAAACAGGATGTCCTCATCGCCAGCATATGGTGGTTCATAGGTACTTACGTACCCTTGGAATAGAGTGGCATATGGACTATACAAGGAAGTTTCGTTGTCGTTTTTGCCAATTTCAATAGGTATATTACCCCATGCAACACAGGCCATCCAACTCAGAACATCCCAATCTATTTGTAAGTCTATATCTAGATCAGAGGCATACACATAGCCTTCAAATCCATCGCCCAAAGGAATAGAAATTTGACGAGGCCCCGATTCCCAAAAAACTCTCCAGTTACCATGATAAGACATTATGTAAAAGAAAACTTCAGGATTTACATAACCAGATGGAACTTTTAGCCACGCTTTGAAGTTTTTTATGTGACCAGGATCAGGTGGTCGATAAGTGCTGTTTCCAGTGAACCGGAATGTTTCGCCATATCCACGTCGTGCAACCCCAACATAGCCAGATGCTGCACCAGTGCTAATCCATTCACGCTCTAAAGCAAAAACAGGTGCATCCATTGTCGAATCATCATCGCTTCCTATTGTAAGTTTCTGCAAATATAACCGATTTGAATCACCAGTGTTTTTTGGAAATGCCCAATCTGGTAATGCAATCATATGGTCTTTCTTAACGGCATGCCATCTGTACCCAAAAAACATACTTTCGTAAGGTCCGGTCATAGAGATGTGATAAAACTCCGTTTCAGACCACGTTGGTTGGTGCTGCCATTCCCTTTGTCCAACTCCAAGTATATAATCATTACCCATTTCCATCTCTAGGTTGATATCACCAGAGGAATACCATTTTGGCTCATCTGAATCTGCTATAACAACCTTAGTCCAAATAGGTGCGACATCGTTATCTATGGCGTGGTCTGGTGTATTATCGTAAATTGCGAAATATAACTTTTGTCCCACGTTGGCTCTAATATATTGCTCGTATTTATTAAGCCATTTGTTTGTATCAACAATAGTTCCAGCGCTATATTTTGGTCTAGGGCTAAAGGTATTCCCGTAGAAACAGAATTCATCTTTATCTGTGTCGGTATCATCTTCAGGCTCGGGTGTTCCCAGTTGGAATACTCCGGTCTCAAACGATCCATCTGGAGGGCCGGGGGTATTATCTCCGGTATACTCTTCATCCCAACATAGTAGTTGCCAATATCGAGGAGTTGCATTACCTGCTTCCCAATACCAACCCTTGATATCAACGGAATAAAAGGGTGGCATAATATAATCTTTTTGATGAGATTTGTATATCCATCCTGGCAGTTGTCCAGAATGATATGCTATCACATCATCACTAGATTCTTTCCTGTATGTGACTCTGGGATATTTTAAGATCACACCAATGACGTAATACTTGTCAGCAAGAAGATGTTGATAGAATTCGCCAGAAGAATGTGTTGTCATTACTGTGTCAGTGATGGTGGTAACTTTTTGCATTACACAATTATGCCACCATGATTGTGTACTTTCCCAAACATACCAAAAAGCTAATGTAGGCTCATCAACCTGAAACTGCATTCTAATCTCAGTAAGAACCTTATCCTCATCAAGTTTGATGTGGTTGCCAACAAACTTGTGAATTACATCTTCTTCTACCTCGGTACCACCTAGTTCATAGCACGGTAAATCCATTAGGGTAATCTGAGGAGTTGTTTTCTTGAACTCAGTTGGCAGAGAAGCAGAGAAAACTGTGGGAGTAGATGTCGAAAATGGTGCCAAAGATTCATCAAATAAATACCACTCCACGTCACAAACGTTATTCGAGTCCTCAAAACTTAGTTCGTTAGATGAAGCCGAAATGCTCAAAGTCTGCTTGGGTAATCCACTAGGCTGGAATCCTCGTTCGATTGAGTTAACATGAAAAACCATCCCTGATAACGGACCTGATAAAAAACCAATACCAATAGCAGTTATCGCTGCCGGTATCACAAGATCATCATAGATTTCAAAATTAACAACAACAAACTCATCCTCGTTTTGATTGAGCAGGCAGCCTCTGCTTAGCTCACGATAGTAGAGAATCATGTTAGTTTGTGAAGTAGGGCCTAGGTAAAGTTTTATCTGGCTAGCACCATCCTCATCCTTGTAAGTATATGCAGTGATTGAATCACCAGATGGTCGAACTAGAACTTGAGGATCATCTTGGCTTTCACAATCTTCTAATGATGGTGCACCAATAATACCACTATCTGTAACACCGGTTCCCCCAAACGTAGTAGCCCACGATTCCTCAGAAAATCCCGTTTCGTTGTAGTTGTCTGATATATCACGGGCTTGAACTTTAAAGCCATATTGAGTAGCAGCAGTTAACCCAGTTGCCGAGTATGATCGGCTAGCCTGCCAACCGCTACTTTTAGTGCTATCTGTGGGACAATCAAACCGGTATTCTACTCCACTGGTATCAAAAGCCTGCTGTGAAATCATCCTGATAGATGTTCTGCCAGTAGCATATGGAGGTGTAGACCATTCAGGTGGATCAGGAGATGGCGAAGTGGCATCATCAATACCGAGAGTACTTAGCTGCTTTTCATTAGGAGACACTTCATCACAAGTCTTAATCCGGTAATCTAAACTTGTATTTTCGTTTTTCCTATTGTAATCTTTGTATCCAAATGTCCCGGTTTCTGTATCAAACTTTTCAACTTCAGATAAATCGTTAGAACATTCATCACAATCATATTCACCGGAATTTATAGATGTGGTCCCTCTAACCTGAAATAGATGTCCATCAAACTCAAATAATGTGTAACAAGTCTCACCCGAATCAGTTGGTTCTTTATCTTTAATATAGACTTTGCCGAAACAGTACTTTCCAGCACCAAAAGATGTATCACCATCAAGTCCGTTCTCGAATGAGGAAATCAAAACCTCACAAGCGGTTGGCATGATCGTGTAAACCCGGCCTTTTTGAGAAGGACATTCATACCATCTGGTATCAAACTCTTCACCAAGAACCTCGTGCATTAGTTCAGCATCAATTGCAGGTGGTTTGTTGACTCCTTTTATAGTGGTAACAGCAATCTGTCTCGTCTCGAATGGGTTGACAAACGTATTTGCATCACCTTCGTTTTTGAAGTGAGGCGTCTTAATATGATATGGTCCTAAACAAACGTTCATTTTGAATATACCGGCAAATTAGATTTCTCGTCAATATGCCAATGAGAAGAATTAAAAGGTATCCCTGTAGGCCATCTAAATTTTCCTAATTGTACTGAAACTTGTTGTGGAAGATCAGAAAAATCTAGGTTATTGGATATAGGGTACTTATATAGGATATTTGGTCGGTGATGAAGTTTCACTAATTCATAACATCCCAACTTATGCCCTTTATACTCTTTGTGTTTCATCCATACGATTTCCTTTGGAACA
>Ga0208904_1002119_pt1 | contig 12818 bp, 12 predicted proteins | sample AntAceMetag02UKB_FD_184774 | JGI IMG/M metagenome (GOLD analysis project Ga0208904, IMG submission 184774) | Saline lake microbial communities from Ace Lake, Antarctica - Antarctic Ace Lake Metagenome 02UKB (SPAdes) (version 2) | ecosystem: Environmental > Aquatic > Non-marine Saline and... | reverse complement strand
TATCTTAGCAATTTATTTTTTATTAAGAAATCCAAAAGATAAATTAAACATAATAATTGCTCTACTTTCTTTCTTATTAGGAATTTATCAATTAAATGAATTCCTAATTTGCACAACACAAATAAAACTTTTCACAATTCTCGCAATGAGTGTAACTGCAATACTCCCAGCAATTTCAATAAATTTTGCATTAATAATGTGGAGAAAAAAACTAAGATATTATTGGAACATTTTAATCTACGCCCCAGCAATATTTTTCATAATTTATTTTCCATTTTTATATAAAATTTCTGCTGAATGTAAAACAATATTTATTGAATATCCTTGGATTGGAATTATGGGAAACTTCTACGCACTATATTATGGGATATACATTTTAGCAGCTGCAATAATCTTTTACTTTGGAGCCTCAGCAACAAAATCAAAATACCAAAAAAGACTACTTCATCTCGGGGTATTAAGCATGCTTATATTTACCGTTCCAACATTTGTCTTTCTAATATTCCTTCCACAATTCTCAGTTCAATTCGCCTCAGTATTATGTGAATTTGGTTTACTCCTCGCAATAACATTCATAATAATTATTAGATATAAAGAAAAACATAAATTAAAATTTAATTAAATCTTATCAACAACACCTGCATCTGAAAGAAAGAAAATACATTCATTGTCAGGTAAATTTGGACTATCAATTAATTTTCCAACACGCGAACCTTGCTTCCCTCTTCTCAAATAAACTCTATAAGTTGAAGCATGCCCAACAATATTCCCCCCAATTGCTGTCGTAGGGTCTCCAAACATCTGTGCAGGATTTGCCATAACTTGATTAGTTACATAAACAGCTAAATTATGAGTCTCTGAAAGCTTCATTAAATCATGCATATAACGATTCAACTTCTGTTGCCTATCTGCCAATTGCCCTCGACCAGCATACTCTGCTCGAAAGTGAGCAGTCAAACTATCAATAATCATTAACTTAATTGGCTCTCCAGCCTTAATCATTTCTCCAACTTTTTCCAAAAGCAAAATCTGATGATCTGAATTAAACGCCCGCGCAACCAAAATATTTTTCAAAACTTTTTCAGAATTCGCACCCATAGCTTCTGCAATCTGTTTTATTCTCGCAGGCCTAAAAGTTCCCTCAGTATCAATAAAAACACATTTTCCATTTGCTCCCCCTTTCTCAATTGGCAACTGAACATTCACCGCAAGAGTTGAACCAAGCTGAGTTTTACCAGAACCATAAGCACCAAACGCCTCAGTTATCGAACGCGACTCAATCCCTTTTCCCCCAAGAAGATCATTAAAATTTTGACTACCCGTAGTAATATTAAAAACACTTTCTCTTTTTTTTGCATACTGCAATCCATCACTAAACCCTAAATCCAACATATCTCTTGCAGCCTGAATTGCTTTTCTTGCAACTGCAGCACTAACACCCGCAGCATCACTTAAAGTAGCAGGACTCATAACAGCCAGACTCATCATATCAAAAATCCCCGCACTCTCCAACTTCGCAGAAACAGCAGGCCCAATCCCAGGTAAATCAGTAAGCTCAGGTTCTTTAGCCTCAACAGCTTTCTTAATTTTTTCAGTTTCTTCTTTTTTAACAACCATATTAAATTAAATCACTCCCCATTTATAAGGATTTATCGAGTAGAATATAATGATTAAAGATACAAACTATTTTCCCTCAGGAAATCTACAATCTCTTAATAATTCCACCAACCTTCTTCCAGATTCATTACGATTATATCTTACTTTCTCAAGACTCATATCTTTAAATTCTCCTTCAGAATATCTTTGAAAATCGAATAAATCATATTCTGCAGATTTTAGAAAAACTCTTGAATTTGCTCCAGCTTCTCTAAAAGTTAAATTTCTAACTGAATTAATAACTCCTAAATCTTTTACATCAAAAACATTACAAAACATATCTTTTCCCCTAATCTCATAATCAAGAAATCTTCCTTTCTCTGGCGTCCCAATACCAAAAGAAAAAACTCTCCCAAAATAAAAAACCCCCAAAGTCTCATTATCTTGAATAAAATCTTCTGGAGTTAAAACCATATTTTCATGATCATTCAATTTTTTAGTAGGCATATAATGTCCCCATTTATCTGTAAAATCTCCTTTTCTTTCTTGACCTTCTTGCCAAGATTCTTTTTTATTACCTAACAAAACAACCCCTGTAGGCCAATTAGTTTCTCCCCTACTTTTTAAAAATCTTTGAACAAATTTATCTTTAGGTAAAACCACACCCCACAAAGGATATTTTGCAAGCGAAGGATCATTAATCTCTACAACCAAATTTCCAGGTTTAATTATTCTATCCATTAAAAAAAGACACTCTCAAATATTATAAATATTTATATCCTCTAAAATATCTATTAAAAAACACTCACAAAAAACAACACCAAATCAACTAAAATAAAAAACACAAAAACTCCAACCTCTGTTCTTTTTCCAGAACTAATAAATCCACAACTTTTTTTCTTCCAAGGATAAAAAGGAGTTATACCTTGCTTTGTAAAACTATCTGCAAAAAGATGCAACCCATAACCTAAGAAAAACCCAAAAGCAACAACAGGTAAGAATAATACAAAAATTAAAGTAATTAATACAAGAAATGTAAAACTATGAATTACTCCACGATGTTTTGTAAAAAACTGCAAAATTCTCATAATCTTTTTATTTCCAATAAAAGAAAATCGCGAATCAATATCTGGAATTAAAGTTGCAACCAAAACACAAATAACAAAAATTAATTTCGCTTCAACAAATGAAATAAAAACCAAAATTCCAAAAATCGCAATTGCAAGATGAGTCCTAATTAACATGAAGAATTAAAGTTTAAATTCTTTAATTACTTTTCCAACTTTCCAATCAACTCATCTAAATTAATTTCTTGAATTCCATCGATGATAAATTCATCATTATTAAAATAATTATTCAATCGAACATTTCCAGAAAACATCATTTCTTTTCCTAAAAGATTTTCTCTTTGCTGAGTCATCAATGCAACATCTTCAAGTTCTGTAATTCCCAAATCACTAATTAAATCTGAGAACACAACTGCTCGAATATTTTCAGTTCCATCATCTAAAACAATATTTATTAAAGCTTTTTTTAATGATGTTACTTTTCCATGTTCTGCACAAATAAATCCATCTGAACCTGAAACAACTTTCTTTTTACATTCAGGACAAACATGAAAAAATCGCGGATCAAAACTTTGCACAATAAAACTTCTAACAGAAACTGAATCACCTTTATTAAATTCTGAAATTGATTTTTCCTTAACAACTTTTGCAGAAATTACATTTTCAAAAACTTGACCACTTAATTTAAATTCAGAAAAACCCCCAAGATGTAATTCCCCATCCCTCATACTTCCATCTTTAATCTCAACAGACTTACCTTCCGCAACCTCTCCTTTTTCAATTAAACCAATATGATTTGTATCCCACAAAACAACTTTAATATTCGAAGTATCATCTGCAAGAACCATATTCACAACTTTCCCTTTATCTCCTTTTTTAGTTGTAAACTCTCGAACAGGAAACATCTTAATAATTTTCCCAATAATATTCACCTTCCTCATCCCAGGAACAAGCTCATCAATTTTAAACATTTCATTATCAAAAGAAATCCCAAGCTCAGCAGCAATAACTTGCACAGCACCTTCTTTACTAATTAACCCAGAAAGCTTCGAACGCTTCGCCTCAACTCTTCTTTCAAGCTCTTCTAATTCAATTCCTGAAACTCTTGAAATCTTTCCCAAAAGCTTTTCATAATTTCCATCACTCATTTAAACTAAAAATTAAATTGATTTATAAGTATTATTGTTATGAGAAATAGAATTCTATTTTCCAAACCGGAATAAATTTCTTAATCTTGTTAAGAAACTATTTTGATTTCTCAATTGGGATTCTTGTTGCTGAGAATCTGTTTATCCGCCAGATAATTCACACATATAAATATCCACATTTCCGTCTCTATAATCTTCCCAGACTATCTTATCACTATATATTGCAGGATATCCTTGATCATTTAAATCTGCTGTTATTTGTGTTTCTGTGTTTGTGAATAAATCATACATATAAATGTCTCCATTTCTATTTTCATAATTTTGCCACACTATCTTATCACCATATATTGAAATAGGATGCCATTGATTATTTAAATTTGTGAATATTTGTGTCTCTGTATTTGTTGATAAATCATAGACATAAATACTCTCATTTCCATTTCCATAATCTTGTTGCCAAATAATCTTATCTCCATAGATTGCGGGACGAACTTGAAGACTTGAATCTGCTGTTATTTGTGTTTCTGTGTTTGTGAATAAATCATACATATAAATATCATTAGACATACTCCAAACTATTCTATCTCCATATATTGCAGGATCTCTTTGATGACCTAAACTCATTGATATTTGTGTCTCTGTATTTGTTGATAAATCATACATATAAATACCCTCATTTCTATAATCTCTCCAGACTATTTTATCACCATATATTGCAGGATCTCCCTGATAATTTGAATCTGTTGTTATTTGTGTCTCTGTATTTGTTGATAAATCATACATATAAATATCCACATTTCCATTTCTATAATCTTCCCAGACTATCTTATCACCATATATTGCAGGATGCTGTTGATAACTTAAATCTGTTGTTATTTGTGTCTCAGTATTTGTTGATAAATCATACATATAAATATCCCGATTTACATCCCCCCCCACATTTCTATCATCTCGCCAGACTATTTTATCACCATATATTGCAGGATCTCCCTGATAATTTAAATCTGTTGTTATTCTTATTTCAACACATTCCTCTTCCTCTTCCTCAACACACTCTCCACTTCTACAAACCATTCCAATCTCTGCACAATCATAATCTACAAAAGTATTTTGATTATCTACACAAATTTGCTCTCTTAATATTGTATCAAAATCATCCAGACAATCATCAGGACTTCCACCATAACCATGACACGCTTCACCATTCCATCGAAAATCAAAACGCACATAACTTCTATTAAAATAATCTAATTCATCTTCATCAAAACATTGAATTTCACATTCCTCTTCCTCTTCCTCAACACAAGCACCATCTATGCAAACCATTCCCTCTAAAGAACAATCATATCTCTGAGGTTCAACCATTTCATAAACATTATAATTATCACAAGAAAATTCACTTAAATTATATCCATCTGCAGCACAAACATCTGGAGTATAATGAATTCCAGACACATCATACTGGGGATTATCATCTATAAAAAAATAACTAAGATTTCCTTGATCATAATAATTTACACCCCCCTCACTATCTTCACAAAAAGGCAAAACACATTCCCCATTCAAACAAACTCTTCCCTCAACCTCACATCCAAAAAGATGACTGCTCATTTGACCATCATGACAAAAATATTCCAGAAGCCACCCATCAAACTCCTCGTCTTCACTTTCTACACAAGAATCTTCCACAGTATAATAAGAACCATTTTCTAATAAGACAGTCACCACCCCAGATTCATTAATTCCATAAACTGCAGGAAATCCACCATCTGTATCAATACAATCTACAACTTCTCCAACAGCGCTATCAACCAAAACATCCACATCACTTTCAACAACACTCTCAACCACAACATCTTCCCTCACACATTCATTCCTACATTTAATTTTATTTATTCTCAAATCCATACATTTCTTTTTCTTCATATCTTTCTTAAACATTGAACATCTTTTGTCAAGACATTTATTTGCACAAGCTTTTTCTTTTAAACTTAAACCAGGACTCATTAAAACATCATCATTTCCAGACATACGATTCCACATATCACCAAACCATCCTGCAGAAACCATTGATAAAGATAAAATTAAAACAAACCCTAAACAAACACCAATCATTAAACCCCTTTTCATAAAAGAATTAAAAAAAACCACCTTATAAATATTTACTAAAAACCTTTAAAAACATATTTTTAATCTAATAAATATGGAACTAAGAAACATTTTCAACTTAATTCCTGAAGTTAAAAAACCTTCAGAAAAGAAACTAGATTTTAATACTAAATTAAAATGGACCTTGATAATCTTGATTTCATTTTTCATTTTAGCAAACATCGCACTTTTCGGACTTTCAAACAACGCACTAGAAAGATTTGAATACCTTGCAGTTATCCTTGGAACAGATTTCGGTTCAATTATCTCGCTTGGTATTGGTCCAATTGTAATGGCCTCAATTATTCTTCAACTATTATCTGGTTCAGGAATAATAAACATCGACACAAATACTGCAGAAGGAAAAAAGTTTTTTTCAGGAATTCAAAAACTTTTAGTTTTCTTTTTCATTATATTTGAAGCACTAGTTTATGTTTTAATGAAAGGACTACAAGCGCACCCCGGTTTAGAATGGCTAGTAATATTCCAATTAATTCTCGGTGGCCTAGCAATTTTTTATATGAATGAAGTCTGCGAAAAATACGGCTTCGGTTCAGGAGTTTCACTTTTCATCGCCGCAGGAGTTAGTTTAAGATTATTCACAAGTGCATTCCAATTTGTAAACCAACAAGGTAAAAACTGTTTATTAGATTTCCAAAACACAGCTTGCTCTGGAAAAATATTAGTTTTAATTCAATCAATAATCAACAAATACCCCACGGAATTTATCTCAGCATTCGCAGCGATTTTAGCAACAGTAATAATTTTCTTAATGGTTGTCTGGGCACAATCCCTAAAAGTAGAAATCCCTTTATCCTTCGGAAGATTAAGAGGTTATGGAATGAAATGGCCCTTATCATTTTTCTATGCGTCAGTGATTCCTGTTATTTTAACAGCAGCATTAATTGCAAACATTCAATTATTTGGAGGCCTTATTGAAAACGCGGCAGTACCTTGTCTAGAAGGAACTTGTTCAGGATTTGCAAAAATAGCATCACACCTTGGATTCTTAGGACACTTTGTCGGAGGACAAGCTGTTTCAGGATTAGCATTCTGGTTTGGTTCAACAAATATTTTAGAATTAATAATTCGTGGAGGATTTTTATGGAAATACCTTTTACAAGCTTTAACACATACTTTCCTTTTTGCATTCCTATCAACAGTCTTCGCAATCTTTTGGGTAAAAACTTCAGGTATGGATTCAAAAGCACAAGCTAAAAAAATCGCATCTTCTGGATTACACATCGCAGGTTTCAGACAGGACATAAGAATTTTAGAATCAATCTTAGATAGATACATCATGCCCCTAACAGTAATGGGTGGAATAGCAATAGGTATTTTAGCTTCAATAACAAATATTTTCGGAGCCTTAGTTTCAGGAACAGCAATGCTATTAGTAATTATGATTATGTTTCAATTCTACCAAAACATCGCGCAAAAACACGCAGAAGACATGAACCCAATGATGAAGAAATTTATTGGTGGTTAAACTTATAAACCAACTTCCTCTTTTAATAAAAAGATGTTAGAACAATTAGCTAGTTTATTAACAGCATATCCCAAACCAGGGATTATAATAATTTCATTTCTAATTACATTAATTATGACTCTTGTAACAAAATACTTTACAGATCAAAACAGGATGAAAGAACTTAAAGATATCCAAAAATCCTGTCAAATAAAACTCAAAAATGCAAAAGGCGATGCAAAAACACAAGCAGAAATCCAAAAACAAATAATGGACTGCTCAATGGAACTTATGAAACATTCTTTCAAACCAATGCTAATAACATTTATTCCAATTATTCTTTTATTCTCCTGGATTAGGGGACTCTACACAGAAATTCTTGCAAAATGGATCTGGTGGTATTTAGGTTCTGCAATTGTTTCAAGCATGATACTAAGGAAAGTTTTAAAGGTTGCTTAAAATGAGAAACTCAATAAAAAAAGGTTTTGGCTTCGGACTAACTTCTGGAATAATTACAACACTTGGATTAATCATTGGATTAAATTCAAGCACACATTCAAAATCAATTATCTTAGGAGGAATAATAATTATCGCAATTGCAGATTCACTTTCAGATTCACTTGGAATGCACATTTCAGAAGAAGCAGATTCAAAAAACAACAAACAACAAATATGGGAGGCAACAATCTCAACTTTTTTATTTAAATTTATTTTCGCAATAGCCTTCATTATCCCCCTCTTATTACTAACACTTCACACAGCAATAATCACAAGCATAATTTTAGGATTATTTCTAATCTCAATTTTTAGTTATTACATTGCAAAATCAAACAAACAGTCTCCAACAAAAGCAATTGCAGAACACATCCTAATCACACTAATAGTAATCTTCTTAACACACTTCTTAGGGAAACTTATTAACGCAATTTTTGGGATTTAGCAAAACTTAAAAACCCTCCAAATCTCAACTTTCTATGGAACAAACACAACAAGAATTAATGCAAAAATTTCAAATGTTTGAACAACAAATTAATCAAATTAATCAACAACTTCAAGCAGTTGAACAAGCAATTATGGAATTAACAAATATAGACACAGGTTTAGATGATTTAGTTGGTTCAAAAGGAAAAGAAATAATGGCTCCAATTGGCAGAGGAATTTTTGCAAAAACAAAACTTTTAGACGAAGAATTAACAGTTGATATTGGAGAAAAAACATTTGTTAAAAAATCAATTCCCGAAACAAAAAAAATACTTCAAGAACAAATTGAAAAACTTAAAGAAGCTCAAGAACAACTTAATCAAAACCTTGAACAAATTAACCACGAATTAACACAAACATACATAGAAGCTCAAAAAAATCAACAAAGTAGTTGTGGATGCAATAATTCGGAAGAAGATTGCAAAAAAGATTGTGGCGAGGATTGTGAGTGTGAAAAATAATTACTTCCCACCTTGCTTTTTCCACATCTTATAAAATTGACCTTTTCTTTCAACTAATTGATTAAAAGTTCCTTGCTCAACAATTCTTCCCTTATTCAAAAATAAAATATTATCTGTATTTTTCAAAGTAGAAAGTCTGTGCGCAGCAAAAATTAAAGTCTTACCTTTCAACTTACTCAATCCATCTTGAATTTTATTTTCCAAACCATAATCTAAATTAGAAGTTGCCTCATCAAAAATAATTATATCTGAATTTTTATAAATAGCTCTTGCAATTCCCAACCTCTGTTTTTCCCCCCCAGACAACCGAACTCCTTTCTCTCCCAAAAGAGACTTTTCTCCTTGCTTTAATTTTTTAATTATTTTATCAACCTGACTAATTTTAATTGCCTCATTATAATCTTTAAAATTAAAAACACCTCCTCTAGAAATAGTCACATTCTCTTTCAAACTCAAATTAAATAATTCAGTATCTTGCAAAACAATTGAAATTTTATTTGCTAAAGATTCTTGTTTTATTTCTGTAATTGGTTTTCCATCAAAACTAATCATTCCTCTTTTTGGAAGATAAAGTTTCAATAAAAGTTTAAACAATGTAGACTTTCCCCCTCCAGACTTTCCCACAATTCCAATTCGATCTCCTTTCTTGATCTCTAAATTAAATCCTTCAAGAACACCTTCATTTTTATAATCAAAAGTTAAATTTTTAATTTTAATTTTATTCCACTTCTCCAGATTTTTAGCCCCACCTTCATCAATTTCTGGAACTAAATTATAAATCTGCATCATCCTATAAAGAGCATACTTAAAATCAATCAAGGTTTCTGATTGCCCAGAAATAATATTAAAATTATTTCTTAATTTTCCTAAATAACTAATATAAATAACAATTGAACCCGCAGTTAAGGCACCAACTAAAATATCTTTCCCCACAATAAAAATAAACAAAACAAAAAACACAGAAGCAATAATCTGAATTGTAATCCACTTTAAATTAGTTAATTTTCTCTTATCAACTTTAGCTTCTAATACTCTTTTTGCATTTTTCTCAATTTGTTTATTTGATTCCCTACCCATTCCTAAAGATTTAACCGTAGAAATATTTGAAGAAAATTCATATTCTCTTCCAACAGCTTTTTCATTAATTATATTAAGCCTCAATGTTTTTTTTGCTAAAACATTATTAAATTTAACTTCTGCGAATAAATAGACAAACATAAATACGAAAGAAATTAAAGCATATTTTGGACTAAAATAAGCAAACACAACTAAAATACCTACAAGAGAAACAACCATATTAACCCCATGATTATTATAAAAATGAATAAATTTCCTAAATGCATTTTCTCCTTGAGAAATTTTTTGAATTTTACTTCCAACAAATTCTTTTTCATGCCAAACAAGATCTCCCTGCATAAGTCTATTAAAAGATTTAACACGGGCATATTTTTGGATATTATTTGTAATCGTACTAAGAGCATATTTTGATCTCAATCTCATCACAGTCCCAATAATTTCCAATCCTAAAAGAATTCCAATATAAGTATAAAATAAATTCATATTTTTACTTCCTTCCACAAAAAAATCAACAATCTTTGCAAGAATAATTGGAGTTGCAAGACCCATAAGACTAGTTAAAACCAATAGAAAGGAAAAGAAAAGAAAACCCCATTTATAAAAACCAAAAAAATGCCAAAGATCTTTTACAAATTCCCAATTTGAATATTTAGGCCTCTGTTTTTTTCTCACCATTAATTAAATTAATTCTCTTTTATTTATAAATTTTACTACTTACAAATTACACACGAAAAGATTTATATAGTTATCAAATCATATAAGAATATAATTAAAGAAAATCTATTTCATTCCCCTAACAAAAACTCCATACTTCTCAACACCCCTCTCAGTAATTATTCCAGTAATATATTTTTTATCAACAAACTCAAAAGCAGGATTCTTAATCTTCATTCCCTTAGGAGCTTTATCCCAAACCTCATTCAACTTTCTTTGCTCAATTGGAACATCTTCATTTGTAAATTTCCAAGAATCCGCAACAATGTAAACAGGAATCTTTTCCTGCCGAGCAATCCGTGCAACAACTTCGGAACCAACTTTATTGATCACACCCTCTTTTGTCAAAGCATCAGCACCCAAAAAAACTTTATTCACTTTCTTAGTTCCTTGTTCTTTTCCAAGAGCAATCCCCAACGCAGAATCCACAAACATCGTAACTTTAATCCTAGCCTCCCTCAACTCCTTGGCAGTTCTCCGACCCTGAAACAATGGCCTAGTCTCAGTATTATAAACTTCAAACTTCTTACCTTTCTTTTTAGCATAAATCAAAGCACCAGAAACATTAGTAGAATGGCAATGTGTAAAAAGAACATTCTTATCTCGAATTAATTTCAAAGCACTTTTATTAATTTTATCCTGCGCATCTTCAAAATGTTTAAGAATTTCTTTTTCACTAACACCTTCTTCAGCCATCTCCAAAACATTTTCCAACATCGGCTCTGTCTTTCGCAAATTCAAAATCTTTTTCTTAACACGAGAAGACGAAAACATTTCATACGCTCTCAACCCTGCCTTCGCAACATTCCGCGCACCCTGAATTTTAATTGACTTTATATCTTTCAAAATTTGATTAAACTTTCTCCTCTTTTCAAACATAAAATAAAAACCTCACGAAACTTTAAAAAACCTTTCAACTTAATCTAATAATGTTAGAATCTTTAATTAATCCAAAAAGGGCTGAAAAAGGCCCGTGGAAAATGCTTTTCGTAGGAATAATTTACGCATCTCTCTCTTTAATTTTAGTTCACTTATTTTTCAGAGGAGACAGTGTCCTCAGTCAATACTCTGGTTTAATTGTCGTAACTTTCTGTGTAATGTTTTCATTACCTTTTATGTACTTCATGTTAAAACGAGAAGAAAAAGAAGACGAACTTGCAGAAGGTTTTTTTGAAGTTTGGAGAACCCACAAAGACGCAATCTATGGATTTTTATTTCTATTCTTAGGATTCATAATTGCATTCACATTCTGGAACATCGTACTACAAAATTCTACCCTCTTCAATGCACAAATTGAAACATATTGTATGATTAATAATCCAACAACAATAGAAAATTGCATACAAACTTATGGAATAACAGGAGACATAACAGGGAGCTCAATAAATGAATTACGATTTCTTTCAATATTAGAAAATAATATTTATGTAATGATTTTCACATTAATTTTCTCATTAATTTTTGGTGCGGGAGCAATATTCATCCTAGCCTGGAACGCAAGTGTAATTGCAGCAGCAATAGGAATTTTCACAAAATATCAAGTTAAACAAATACCTATTGGAATAGGAAGATACATGATTCACGGATTCCCAGAAATAGCAGCTTATTTCATAACCGCCCTCGCAGGAGGAATGTTTGGAATAGGAATTCTCAGACAAAGTGCAAACAAACAAAAATTCCTAAGAATAATGGAAAACACATTTTTACTTCTTCTATTAGCAATAATAATTTTAATAATAGCTGCAATAATTGAAGTTTATATAACTCCTTTAATTTTTTAATGAATAAAATTTCTTTATTTCTTTAAGATTCCTGAAATCTAAAAAAACAAAAATCTTCGTTATCTTATCCCAATAATAAGGTTGATAAATATAATCTAAAAGCAAATGAAACCCAAGCCCTGCAAAAATAAAAAGAAAATATTTCTGAACAAAAATTCCCAACAAAAAAAAGATTAACAAAACATCCAAACCATGCAAAAAGAAAAAACCTTCAAGAGATTTATTTCTTTCTTCTCTTGGAAGTGCTAAAAGTTCATTAAAATTATCCATAAAAAATTTACACGCATTTCTCAAACTCCAATCTTTCTTAATAAAAACATACAACAAATAATGATCCACATCAATTAAAACACTTGTAAAAAATATTAACAAAAAGC
>Ga0208904_1002114_pt1 | contig 12834 bp, 9 predicted proteins | sample AntAceMetag02UKB_FD_184774 | JGI IMG/M metagenome (GOLD analysis project Ga0208904, IMG submission 184774) | Saline lake microbial communities from Ace Lake, Antarctica - Antarctic Ace Lake Metagenome 02UKB (SPAdes) (version 2) | ecosystem: Environmental > Aquatic > Non-marine Saline and Alkaline... | reverse complement strand
ATAATAAGCAAAAAGCATGATGCTTCTGTATCGGTTAAATGGTATAATAAAGAAGGAGACTGAAGTTGAAACGATGCCGTACTCTTGAAGAAGTTGTTGAGTATATCTTGAATCGGCATAAGAAGATTCGAGACCGATCTCAGGAAGGTGGAGTGCGTGCTTCCTTGATGTGGCGCAAATCAGATGGTAAGCGGCAAGTTTTCAGTGAGATGAACAACTTTCGTATCTTTGATTGGGATGTGTTGCCCAATAACTCGCTAAGCATTCAGACAATTGCTACTGGTTTCGCATTTCGCGGGAATAAAGAGATACAACAGACTGCTCGCACTATCCTGTCTGACTTAGCTGTAGTGAATGTTTACGACTGGGCGGCTGAGTTTTTCAGTGAGAATTCGGTTGATTTTGCTTACACAATGAACTCAGAAGATGCGAACTTTCAACACTTACATGAATGGACAAAGGGTGTTCCAGGAGAATTGCGTGCAACTTGGATTAACGAAAACAATGACACTGAAGCCATCTTAAATAACCTATCAGGTGGTCGCAAAGTTTTCGTGATAGACCAGAACAGCAGGCAAGTGGATATGGACTTTGAACTTGATATATGAGTTATAGTGAAGTTACAATACAGGTGGTAACTCAAGATTTAGAGTCACTTACGAAGATAGAAAGTACTATACCAAATACTGTACTAAAATCGGCGGAGTGTGGTTTTGACCGATCGTCGCCAGAATCTTTTAATGGAGAACTTCTAACATTTCCTGAAAATCTTCAAGAAATCACCACCTACTGTCAGGCTCATGGTATTGTGATTACGCATACGGAGATTACTGGACCGACTCCACCAACGATTTGGACACAGGCGCAGCCGCAGCCCTGGCCTATTGCGAATAAGGCGAATCTAAAAACCGACGAGAAGAAAATTCTGGACGAATATATGGTGGCTGCAATGCAAGCATACTCAGCGCCGGTCCCTGCTGTCCCTGCTGTCCCTGCTGTCCTACCTGCCAAACCAGTTCCAACTAAACCTGATACAATGTTCCAAAAATTAGAAGAAGGGCGAAGCTTTGAAATGGATTTTGAGGAATTATGACTTGACCAGGCTGTTGTTTTAGGATATACTAAGTTAGCATAGAAAACGAAACGAAGTGGGTGTAATAATGAAAAATGAAGACTTAGTAAAAACGGTTTTTAACTGGGACCACTTTTCACTTTATTTGAGTGGTGCCATTGATTTTGGTCGTGAATCAGCAGCTTCCTGGCGACGTGATTTAACTAATCGTCTTGTAGAAATAGGTTTCAAACCACACCAAATATTTGACCCTTGTAAGAAACCACTTGGTAACGCTCCTTTTAATCTTGACAATGAATCAGAGGTAATGGAGAAGTATCGATCCCGGCGTGAATGGAAAGAATTGATGGGAGTAATGAGCCAGATTGTTCACGTTGATCTACGATTATTAGCCAAGTCCGATTTGATTATTGTTAATTTCCCGAAATATGGGCAAGAGTTCTTCACTGGAGTTGTTGACAAGTTTATGAAGGGCTATCAGACTTTACTGGATTTCTATGGTACTCTAGGTGCTGAGTATCAAAGTGAAGACAACAAAGGGTTACCTCATATAAGTAACCTGCAAACTATGTATAGATCGTTTATGGAGTTGTTGGTAGAGGCTGGCGGCCATCGTATACCTACCTACGGAACTTTGCACGAGGTTGTTGTTGCTCACCTTCAACAGAAACCTATTTACGTAGTCTGGGAAGGTGGGAAAGAGACTTGTAGCGCTTGGTTGATGTTCTTGGTTGGTCATAAGAATATTTTTGCCACGATGGACGAGCTAGTAACTCGCCTAGACAATATTGCCAGAGGCAGGACAGCGTACAGCCCTAAAGAATGGCTGCTACTTGATTTGGGTGACCGTGATGCAGAAGAAGCTAAGTCTAAAGAGGCTGAAGCGGTTAAACTTAAAGCACTTGAACAACCTGATTAGAAAAAACTTAATACCACTGATTTGTAGGTGGTATAATGAGGTAACTTTAGATTGTAGAGGAGTAAACAATGGCACAAATTAAACAAGAATGGGAAATAATTAACGAGTGGGACGGCTTAGTACAGAAGGTGATCGAAAAGTTCCCAGAACATTTTGATCATGTCGATCTATCTCTAATTATCGCTTACAAATGTACTAACAAACCCATGCCAGAAGGAAAGACCAAGCTTTATGATATGAGCGGTCAGACGGAACCAGAAGCTTTCACGAACAGTAAAAAGTACTTTGTGAAGATGTTCCATGATGTCTGGGATATTATGGATGATCGTAATCGTTTACTTATTGTCTTTTCTGCCCTGAGCCGGATTGATAAGGAGAAACCTGATAGCGGCAAGGTGTCTGGTTTCGACCTGCATGATCAGTCGTTCATGGTGCGGACGTTTGGTCCCGATTGGGCGACTCGCTCGGATGTTCCTAATATTCTCACTGAGAGCATAAGAATTGTTGAGGAAGCGAAAGTAGATTAAGTTTTCTTACGAAGACTTATTTACTTGGGCAGGAAGTATGAAATATTTAGATATTTAGGAGAATGAAATGGCTACCGCCTATCAAGTGGTTGAAAAAGATGGATATGCGACGGACTGGGCTCTAGTACGATATAACGAGAAAGCCTTGACTCGATTCGACGATCAGGAAAGTGCGGTGAATGCCGCTATTGCCTATATCACTGACACAAATTGTAACAACTCATTAACCCCTGATGAAAAGTTGGCACAGTTTGAATGCTTTATGCAGACTGAGCAAGGAATTTTCCTGGGTAACTTAGATGGAAAGCCTTGGTATCTTTCTTACCCAAAGAACATCGTTGGCAAAAATGACGAAGGTGAAGTTATCACGAAGTATACCAAAGGTGATCCGATTAAGGACACTAAATTCTTTCTGCTAGAAGGTAAGACCGAGGTAGCCGTTCGTATTCTTCCTGGTTCTGATAAGTAAAATTATAGATATTAGGTTCTCTCGATATTGCGGAGGATACCCTTTGTGCTTGAATTGTCAACGTTAAAAAAAGATCAAGTGTTAATTGCCTTTAGTGGGCGAAAAGGGGCTGGGAAGAATACCATTGCGAGCTTTCTTAGGAGTTATTTCGCTGAGAAGTGTTTGCTAGGTTATTTAAGAACAGATGATCCTCACTTAATTGAGAGCCTTGCGGGAGATCATGTTCTTGAATGTAGCTTTGCTGATAACCTCAAAGAGTTTTGTATTGATACCTTGGGTTTGTCTTATGGGCAATGCTATGGGACGGACAAGGAGAAGAACACTCCCACTGAGTACGATTGGGAAAATTCTCCTCGGTTTCTTCGATGGAAATTTGGCGATGTATTCGGTAAACAGATGGTTGCAGAAGGCCAGACTCAAGATATGCTGATGAGTGTTTTTCATCAAAAGTTATTTAATCCTGTTTCAGGTGGTCATCCGAACATGAGTTATATGACAGGCAAGATGACAGGCAGGGAAATAATGCAGATTGTTGGCACTGATCTGAATCGCCAGACATTTGGCAATATCTGGGCGGCTGCTACAATACGTCGGATCAAGAAGAGGGGGAGACCGTTATCACTAATTACCGATAACAGATTCCCCAATGAGATACAGGCTGTACTCGATCAACCGAGAGGATACATAATACGGTTAACGAGATCGCCATTTGGCCAAGCAGATGTTCATCCAAGTGAATCTGCTTTGGATGGTTATGACTGGAACAAACCTAAGTGCTTCGTGTTGGATAATGCGAAGATGACTATTGAAGAACAAAACGAGGCTGTGAAGCCAATGTTTCATCAAATTTTAGGAGCATAACTGAGATGCCAGACATACTAAACAAACTTAAGACTGCCAGCCAGGAGTCAGCCAAGTCTGAACATTGGGAAGGTACATTCGAGCAATATCTTGGGTTGGTTAAGGAAAAAACTTTCCCTAATTTAGGTGTTTTAGCCCATCAGAGAGCCTATCAAATGATTGAGGCTGCTGGCAAGAAGAAGGCTGGTTATTTTGGTCAAGATAGGATCAAATTTGATTTCTTCGAGGATAAGTTGTTTGGTATCGAACATAGTATTGATGAGATTATGGCCTACATTTCCTCTGCCGCACAACGTACTGAAACTTCACGGCGCATGTTGCTCTTGTGGGGGCCACCTTCTTCTGGAAAAAGTAATTTAGTTAACCTCCTTAAACATGGGTTAGAAGAGTGGTCTCGAACAGAAGAGGGTGCAATTTTTGCTATCAAGGGTAGCAAAATGCACGAAAACCCTTTCTTGTTAATCCCCCATAACTTACGAGACGAGTTTGCTAAAGACTACGGTATCCACATTGAAGGTTCACTTTGCCCCCCTACGCAATGGCTGCTGGATAATGAGTATGATGGTGATTTTATGAAGGTTCCTATCGAGCGAATCTTCATGTCAGAAGCCTATCGTGTTGGTGTTGGTACCTGGCTCCCAAGTGACGTGAAAAGCCAGGATATTTCCGAGTTAGTTGGCAGCATTGACTATGCCAAGATTCAAGAGTATGGCGATGAAGCAGACCCGAGGGTGTTTAACTTTGATGGAGAACTGTTTGTAGCCAATCGTGGTATTATGGAGTTCATTGAGGGGCTAAAGTCGGTTTCATCAGACACATATATACCCACTACGCAAGGAATCAGAAAAATAGGTGATATACATGGTCCACAGAAACAGCAGCTAATTGCCCACGAAAGGTTTTTGTCGATAAACTCAGGAAGTGAGATGGGGACTATCACTCGTTCTTGTTATAAGGGATATGCAAAAAGACAAAAAATCACAACAAGCCACGGTTATTCATTTACGGGATCGATAGATCATAGAATACAAAAGCTTGACATAAATGGAGATATCGAATGGTATGCCATAAAGAATCTTCAGAAGAATGATTTGATACCTATCTCAATATTTGATGGTTGTTGGGTTCAGTCTGCTCCAACAATTGATAAATTTGAACAACACAAGTACGCACATGAAATCTTTCTGCCTAGAAATATGACGAAGAAATTAGCTAAGTTCTTAGGTTATTATGTTGCAGAAGGTTCTTTTTGTGGGGGTACTGTGAACATTGCTTCTTCTCATCCTCAAATTGCTGCTGATGTGGTGGAAATTGTTAATTCATTTGGATTAGCTGCTAAATGGGCAAGAGAGAAACATGTTATTTGTCATTCTGTTAATTTGATTGCGTTTTTGAAATTGTTAGAATTGACAGGGAATAATAGTAGCCACAAAATAATACCGCAGATTATATTAGATTCGCCTAAGATTTATATCGCCGAATTTTTGAGAGCATATTTCGATGGGGATGGCACTGTAAACGATCATCGCATTAGTTGCACTTCTAGCTCTTTGGATTTAATAAATCAACTACAGGTAGTTCTACTGAATTTTGGTATTATTTCAAAGCAGGTGCCGGTCTGGAATAACGAGTACGAAAGATATTATTATAATCTTGTAATGGATTCGGTGCATAGAGACAAGTTTATGGATGATATTGGCTTTAATCTAAACTACAAGAATCGGAAAGCAGAAGTATTCAGGCGCAAAAGGAAAGCTCATCGTCATGTTATTTCTTGTTGCCACCTCTTTAAGAATATTTTGTCTGAATTAGATTTAGAGGCAGAGTGTGTTGGAAGCAGCGTTAGTACTAAACGATATTCCAGAGATGTATCTGTTAATGCTTTGGTTTCACGAAAGACGTACAATCATTTGTGGAATTGGTCAAATAATAAACGAGATGCCTCAATTCCTGAGATTAAGCGTGTCTTAGATGAATTGCCAGATATACCATCTAAAGATGTTTTGCAAAAGTTGGTTAATCGGGATGTATTTTTTGATCGAATTAAAAGCATAGGAAAAGAACATATTGGGGAAATTTATGATGTCCACGAGACAACGGGTCATTCCTATGTCGGTAATGGGTTTATACACCATAATTCAGATGAGAAATTCTTACGGGCTTGTCTCACTGCCACTCAAGAGAAGGCAGTCAAAGCTCCTCGGTTTGGTCTTGTTTCGGTGGACGAGTTTATAATTATGCACACAAATGAGTCCGAGTTTGTGGATTTTATGAAAGAAGATCGATATGAGGCATATCATGATAGAATGTATATCGTCAAAGTTCCTTACAACCTCTCGGTGAGCAACGAAGTTGCAATATATGAGAAGTTACTAAGGGGTACTGATGCCATGTCGATAAACATAGCACCTCGTACCCTTGAAGCGGCTGGAATGTTCTCAGTTTTAACCCGATTATCTGAAGATGAGTCTGATTTGAATAGACTCCAGAAAATGAAGTTGTACGATGGTCAGCATGTCAAAGGGTACAAAGAAGAACAGGTCGTTGATCTAAAGAAAAAGCAGCCCAGAGAAGGGTTGTCAGGAGTGTCGCCACGTTTCGTGATTGACCAGATTTCTGCTGCTATTTCAAGGTCTCGCGAGGAAGGCAGAGACTATGTCACTGCATTGGATGTATTACGTTCTTTGAATACAGGTGTGGTTAATCGGGATGCTTTCACTCCAGAACAGAAGACGATGTACGAACAGTTTATTGATGACGCCCGTAAAGAATGGAATGATCTCCTTCGCAACGATATTCAGAAGGCGTTCTTCCTAGAATACGAGAGTGAAGCCAAAGCTCTCTGTGAAAACTATTTGGATCAGATTGATGCTGCTTGCTCTAATTCTAAACCTCGTGATCCGATCACTGGTGAAGAGACCGAACTCGATGAAAAGTTGATGAATGAGATCGAGACTCAGATAGGCATTACTGATAGTGGTAGTATCGATTTTAGGAATGAGGTACTACGAGCAGTTAGTCATGTTGCTCGTAAGAATGAGAAGTTACCACCGGAGGAGCATATCAAGTTTGACTATACGCAACATACTCAGTTGAAGGAAGGCATTCAGAAAGCTCTGTTTGAGGAGCGCAAGGGCGTAATCAGGATGACAGTCAGTTCTCGTAGTCCTGATCCTGAAGCTTTGGAGCGATTGAACGATGTAGTGAAGCGAATGTGTAAACATCAGGACTATACGCCAGCAGCAGCCAATGAGTTGTTGAAGTATGCATCGGCTCATCTGTTTGATAAGTAAGGGCAAGTTATGGGCAGTACTATCATAGATCAAGATTACCCTTATGATATCCTTCACAGGGGTGCTAAAGATGCTCGCCGCCACAACAAGCGAGTTGATGAGGCTGTACGTAAGCAGTTAAAGGAGATTATCAGTCAGCAAGATATTATCACTAGTGATGGTAACAAGAAAATTAAAGTTCGATTGAAGTATCTTGACCAATATCGATTCAGGCACAGCCGTGATAGAGTGGATGAAGTTGGTCGAGATGAGTTTAATGATCTTGAAGAAGGTGAAATTATCTCTCGTCCGGAAGAGGGTAGTGATGGTATACCTAATAAAGCCGGTGATGAGTACGGTGATGAGGTTTACGAGGCTGAGTATTCCATTGATGAATTGACTGAAATCATGATGAAAGAACTTCAACTTCCTGATCTCGATGAGCGTAAGAAGAACGAAATTGTGGCTGAGGTGCTAGAGTGGACCGATATCAGGAAAGGTTCTGGCATCCAGTCAATGATAGACAAGAAGAAAACGCTTCTTGCTAATCTCAAAAGAAAAGCAAAGTTACGACGGTTGCAGAAATCTGTTCCAATCATCAACGACGATCTGCGGTATCGCACTTATAATATCACCGAAGAGAAGCATAGCAATGCTGTAGTGTTTTTGATGATGGACAGATCAGCCTCAATGTGGGAAGATAAAATCTACGCAGTCAAGGTACTATACTTTTGGATTGTACAGTTCTTGCGTAGGCGATATGATAATGTAGTTATTAAGTTCATAGCCCATGATTATGCAGCCAGAGAGTTGTCAGAGGAAGAGTTTTTCACCATATCTGATAGTGGTGGTACTAGGGTATCATCTGCCTATGAGTTGTGCCGTGATTTAATCAAGTTTAACTATCCCGCAGATAAGTGGAACATCTTCTGTTTCCACTCGTCTGATGGGGACACTTGGGGAGATGAGCATCAGTGCATGCAGTTGGTGGATGAGATAACTACCAAATATGACGCTAATATGTTCGCATACGCTGAAATCAATATTGATGCCTGGCGAGATACTGCGAGTTCTTTGATGGAACACTTCAAAGAGTTACAGAAGTCGAATGAAAGAGTTTTGCGGACTGCTATCCATCAGATTAACGATGTTATGGATGCTATTAAAATGTTCCTTCGTCACTCAGTTAGGGAGTTATCTAAGTGAGTACCCAAGAATTGATGCAAGAAAGGTTTACTGAGATTGAGAGGTTGGCGCATGGGGCAGGTCTTGATCCATATGATGTCGTGTTTTTCAATGTTCCCGTTGGCGTGATATACGAAGTAGCCAGTTACGGCTTGCCTACGCGCTATTCACATTGGTCTTTTGGAAGAGTATACCAATACCAGAAGACTCAAGGCGAAATGGGGATGAGTAAGATTTATGAACTTGTTCTTAATAATAACCCATCTTATGCTTTTCTTGACAAGAATAATGCCAATACTACAAACCTGTTAGTAGCTGCTCACGTTTACGCGCACTCGGACGTATTCAAGAACAATGTTATGTTTAGGGAGTGTGGAGAGACGAAGATGATTGAGCATGCCAAACGGCATGCTGATATGATCGATCAATATCGGAAGGATTTTGGGGATGATGAAGTAGATATGTGGCTTGACATTGCTCTTGCTTTGGAAAGACATGTTGATGTCTATAAAGGTCTCAAGCGAAAGCGGTATCCTAAACGTCATGTAGAGTATGAAGAGAGGGAAGTCACCGAATGGGAAGATATAGTTCATCATGAGCGTGATCCTTTAATTAAAAAGGTGCTAAAAGGCATTTACTTGCCTCCGCATCCGGAGAAAGACCTACTCTGGTTTATGACAGAGTATGCTAATCTTGAATCATGGCAGCAGAAGATATTCGAGATTGTACGTCGTGAATCGTATTACTTCTACCCACAATTTCGTACCAAAATTATCAACGAGGGGTGGGCGTGCTTGGTTGGTGATTCTTATGTTCAAACGTCGCACGGGTACAGGAAGTTCAAAGATATAATAAGTGACATGCCTGGGGAGCCTTTGACTGTGGTCACAGGTGTGTTAGATAAGAATGAGAAGATGCAATTACAGTCTATCTCTGATTATCATGAAACCGAACCACAGGTTACTACAAAGATTATGACTTCAAAAGGTATTTCCTTAGAAGGAGCACACGATCATAGAGTGATTGCGGCTAAAAATGTTTGTGGTGAGTCGATCATCGGTGATGTAAACCTAGTAGACTTAGAGGTAGGCGACTTTATAAAGATGCCTATTGGACAAAATGTGTGGGCATCAGAGCTAGTAAAATGTGATTTCCCTAAAGAAATCAATGAAGATGTGGCTCGCTTTCTGGGGTTCTTTCTAAGTGAGGGACGTGTAGTTGAAAAAGGAATTCAGATCACTAATAAGGATGAAGTTCTGATTGAAGCCTTTTGCTCTGTATGTGAGAAGGCATTTGGTGTGAGGCCAGAAGTATCCCCTCGAAAGGGTGATCTAGATAGGTACGATTGTATTATTTGGTGTCCGCCTATCGTGCGATTCCTCGAATATATAGATGTGAATTTGAACTATAAATCAAAAGAGAAAGAGATTCCTCCTGTAATCATGAGATCACCCAAGAATGTGGTTGCAGCATTCCTATCTGCATATTATGCTGGAGATGGAGGGTGCTATGCTGGAGATGGCGGGTGCTACAATAATAAGATTATCTTGTCTACATCATCACTACGCATGACCGAACAGGTTGGAATACTCCTTTTGAACTTTGGTATCGACTATGGATTTTCTGAGAAGAAAAAACCTGGGCATACGATCATTCGCATGCCCCCGGAGGAGGAGTGGCGGGAGCGAGCGAGCAAGAGTCTCGATGAACTAACGCCCTGCAACTGCGATCTGTTGGCCTCCGCGAAGGAACATCAACCACCTGGATCATGGTGGGAAGATGCGGACAACCCCTTTGAATCCGACTCTAATTATCATTTGACGATTACAGGCAAGCCAAACGTTTGGGCATTTGCAAAGTATATTGGTTTCTACGGGAGTCCAAAAAAGGAAGAATATTGCAAACGAATTCTTGTAAACTTCGTCCGTAATATGGATGATGAAGGCGTAACTGCCATAGCATTTGGAGAAATACGGTCATATAGAGATCAGTTTAATAAAAACAAATATGGAGAAAACCTTTGGTATGTATATGCCAAAGTCATTGGTAAGTCGCAGGGGTATGATGTTCTGTATGATCTGACTGTGCCTGGAACTCATCATTATTTAGCTCAAGCATGTATTAACCACAATTCTTACTGGCATGCTGAGTTGATGCGTCAATACTCATATGGCAATGCCAATGACTATGGCGTGACCGGCATACAGCACCCTTTAACATCTGAAGAACATCTAGACTTTGCAGCAGCCCATGAGAAAGTGGTTCAGGCAGGTATTAAGATACCACTGAAAATCGAAGTGCTTAATCCTGAAACCGGCAAGAAAGAGAAGCGGTGGAATCCTAACATTACGGCTAATCCTCGTATCTTTCGCATAGCTACCCGTCTCAATCCTTACTATTTAGGATTCAGAATGTTTCGAGACATCAAAGAGAGATGGGACAAATATTATGAAGAGGGCTACTATGAAGATGAATGGGGTAAGCAGATACCTGTCCACATTAATGGTGATCAGAAAATTCGTGAGGTAATGATGGAAGAAGATGATATCTCTTTCATGCGTAACTATCTCACTGAAGAACTTGCAGAAGAACTAAAACTTTTCTCTTACGGTAACACTTCGGATTTTGATGACAATTATGGCATTCAAGAAGACCCTGACAGGCATGGCATTCAAGAAGACTCTGACGAATATGATGAGGGTCGAGAGGGTCGAGATACTCAGAGTATTGAGAATAAAACTATTATATGTCGGTCTAAAGAAATCAAAAATATCATCGACGGATTTGCGAAAGGAATGAACAATTACGGTGTGCCGGAGATCGTAGTACGCCGAGTTGATGAAACAGGGTTGTTGAGGTTAGAGCATGTAGTAAATGATAAAACTAACGTTGACATTGGATATGCTAAATATGTACTGAAGTACATTTGGAAGGCTTGGGGTGGTCGAGTTGTTGAAATGGTACGTAAAGACAAAGACCGTACTTGGATAATGACTTATGATGGGATACAGTTTGATATAGACCATCAAACTACTGATTATCCTGAAACAATTGAAAAGGATGCACCACCATCGTCGTGGTAGCGAGGACAACAAATGAAGTCGAATTTGGCTCGTAAGTATCGTCCGAAAACGTTGAACGATTTGATCGGACAACCTGTAATGGTTAAGGTGTTATCTAATGCTGTTAAGAGTGACCGGTTGCATCAATGCTATTTGTTTGTGGGGATGTTTGGATGTGGCAAATGTGTTACAGGTGATTCGCTAGTAGCTACTCTTGATGGGTTGAGATATATTGAAGATGTAATGACCGATGACAAGTTTACTGACAATTTATCAAGGGTTCGACCTGAATATGGAGAATTTGTAGAAGCAGACCAGCTTGTGTATAATCCTTTACAAAATTACTATGTTCCAGCTTCTCATTTTTTCTCTCAAATATCTCAATCAACGGTATACATGAATACCTCTGAAGGGTTTAATATTGAAGGGACTCCAGAGCATCCAATACTGATTTTAGACGAACAGAACTTGCGACCAGAATGGAAGTGTCTGCAAGATGTTCAACTAGGTGACTATGTTTGTGTATCTCGAAACGTTGTTCCTTGTGGTCAGCACATATCAGAGAATTTGGTTTACATTTTAGCTGCCTTGACAGCTGAGGGGTATTGGGACAAGAAATATTTTAGTTTCAATAATAAGAACGTGGGTTTGATGAAACGGTTTGTCGAAGCTGTGAAAAATGAGTTTGGTTACGAATGTTCAGTATCAACAGATAAACAAACTTCATGTCAAACGGCAATGATTTGTTCCAGTGAAATATCCGACAAACTTCAAAAACTTGGGTTAAGTCAAGAGTTATCAGGATCGAAATCTATTCCTGCTGCTATTCTATCTTCTAATTTACACGGTCGATCATTGTTTCTCATCTGGTATTTGGAGATTAATAGGCTTTTTGTGATAGATGACTCGATAGAATACTATTCTAAATCAGAAAAATTGTGCAAAGAGATACAAGTGCTCTTACTCACTACGTTTGGGGTGATTTCTTCACGTCAGCCAATATTTAATATACTCGGGTTATATTATCGGGTAACTGTTTATCCGAATGAGTTTGGTAAGATACGGGATTCTAATTTATTGAAATATTTGGACACTTCTGTTGTTCCTGATGAAATGAAGTTTAGCAGGTTCTTATCGACAAAAGCAAAAGTCTCTAACCCAGATGTGGACTTAATACCTTACCTGAAAGCAGCCTTTCTTCAGATTAAACAGAAATTGCCTATTGCAAAGAATGGGAAGTTGATCTTGAATGGCAAAGGAGTGGCTAAAATAGCAAGCCCACAAAACTGCTTTCCATCTAATGATTCGTTAGCTCCTCATGATACAGCAAGTGAAATTTTGCAATATTGTGGAGATATTCTGGAAGCAGTGGAAAGCAGTGGGGAAGTATTCCTAGGCCAATGTGGATGGTATCAAGAGTTGAAGATGTTCACGGAGAGGTGTCAAACTCTGCTTCAATCTCAGTGG
>Ga0208904_1002111_pt1 | contig 12853 bp, 21 predicted proteins | sample AntAceMetag02UKB_FD_184774 | JGI IMG/M metagenome (GOLD analysis project Ga0208904, IMG submission 184774) | Saline lake microbial communities from Ace Lake, Antarctica - Antarctic Ace Lake Metagenome 02UKB (SPAdes) (version 2) | ecosystem: Environmental > Aquatic > Non-marine Saline and... | reverse complement strand
AAAATTCATCTACAGAAGTTTGGATAGATATTGAAGAACATGTAGAAGTTACACAATGACAGTTAAGCAATATTACATTAAAAATGGAGGAGTAGATTATCCCCTGTATGGCTTTATCTATAGTAAAGAAGGAAGTAAAGCAATAGATCATACAAAAATGAAATTATCAAGAGATGATGAAGCTAATTTTGAAATTGGAGATGATGTAAGTATTGGATATAATGATGGAGATGATATTTTTGTTGCAGAATTTAATGGAGATATAACTAACAAAGAAATTAATGAAGAACTTATTTTAACTATGGAGAGCTATGATGGAAGGTTAAATCGTAGTGCCTTCATCTCTGAAGTTTATGAAGACAAAACTTTAGAATATATTGTTGAAGATATAATTACAAACTATTCAGATTTAACTTATGCGGGAACAGAAACTACTGGTATAACATTATCTAGGTTTGTAGTCAATGAAGAAACTGCTCAAGAAGTTATCAATAGAATTTTAAAAGATTTAGATTGGCAAATAAGAGTTGATAATTCTAAAAATTTATATTTTGAATCAAAAGGTAAGACTTCTGCAAGCGTAATTTTGACAGTAGGAGATAATGCATTTATGGAATCAAATTGGGTGAAAAATCCTAACAGATTAATAAATAGCTGTACAGTCGTTGGAGATAATGCTAGATTTAATACTAGCGAATCATTTTCAGCAAGTGCTGCGCAAACTACTTTTGATTTAACTTATAAAATTATAGGAAATGTTTATATAACTGTTGATGGAACAGAGGTTGTTGGTGGGATAGATGGAGCTGTTGGAACTTATGATTATACTTATAAAAAAGAAACCAAAGAAATTATTTTTGAGTCTGCAATGTCTGGATCAGAAGTAGTAGTTATAGTCTATGAATATGAGGTACCGATTAAAATTACTGCAAGAAATGAAGAGAGTATTGATTCTTATACTTTGTTTCCAAAGAAAGTTATTGATGATACTTTAAAGACGACAAGTGATGCAAGGAAATTGGCTAAAAAGATTGTTAGTGTTTATGGCACGCCAGTAACAAGTGGAGAATTGCTTGTGAATTGGGCAGAGAATGTAGATGTTGGAGAAACAATTCAGATTATTGATAGCTTTAATAGCATAGACCAAACCTTTGTGATTATGAAATTAAGTATGACATATCCAGATGGAACTAAAAATATAAGTGTTGGGATTGAAGAATTTCAATTTTCTGATTGGAATAAAGATCTAAGTGATAGAATAAAAAAATTAGAAGCAAAGCAAGATAACGCAGATATTATTCAAAAATATTTAACCTTTGCTGAAGATATTAATGTGGCTGCAAAGACAGGAAGAATTAGAACAAGGACCAGAGACATTACTGGAGATACGCTTATTTGGGATAATACTGATTATGGTACTTGGGATAGTTTCAAATGGGGAGATGGTTCTTACGATAATGAATTTGTAGTTGCTAGTGTTACGAATTATGATAAAACAATGATCGAGAAATTTAATTTTACAACATATAAAGATACAGTAAATACGACTGCAACATGGAATACAACTGGAGAAACAACGACTTATACAAGTGGTCAGATTTCCCAAAGTCTAGCTGTTGCATTAAATCATGGAACAATTACTACAGCTACGTTAACAAGCACAGAAATCTCTGGAAGCTTTACATATGACATGACTGCCGACGGAGGAAGTAATTGGGAGGAGGTAACTTCTGGTACAGAACATACATTTGCAGATACTGGTATTGACTTAAGATGGAGAGCTACGGAAAATAATTCAAGCACCGGGGAAATAAATAAAATACAAATATCTTATGGGTAGAAACCCTTAAATAATATAGAAACTATAAAATAATATGATAATAAAGATGATGGAGATTAAAATCTAAAATGACAATAATAAATGGACAAGTAGCAAATGCAGATGAGGTAATGAATGCAATGGGAAAAATATTTTTAAACTATTCCCAATCACTTTTTAATGAGGCATATATAGGATTTGATTCCAAACTATATAATTCAGGAGCTCCGAATTTAAAAAATGTTTTATATTCAGTTTTTGCTGCAGACGATGCAGATGTAAATTATGGGTTTGTTTATGATTCTACTGATGATATATATAAATTGACTGATTTGAGTGGGGTTCTCAATTATGCCATCATTGAAGCAACAAGTTATAATGGAGACTGGGTAAATGGTACAAATGATGTGGAGGTAATTTCGATAGATTCTGGTTCTTGGTTGGTTTATGCAACAACTGGGACTTCAGAAGTTCAAAAGGCGAAGGTTCATAAATCGCTTTGGTGGGGAGATAGCACAACAACAGTACAAACTAAGACTCCATTAATTTCAGATTTTACATCTGTAACAGCAGTTAAAGTTAGCGATTCTGGAGATATTGGCAAACAGGTACATACAGTTGTAGCTCAAGTAAGTGGTGGCCTTCCGGAAAAGAGTTTCTCGTCAGTTGGTACGTTTGTTAATACTACAACAAATACAAATGTTAATTCCTGGTCTCATATGTTTACATTGCCAGGTGCTGCGGATGAAGATTGGGATATGCCTAATGGGACTACCTTAAACACATCAACAAATGAGTTTGAAACAGATACAAGCGCAGATGATATATCCAATCCAGCAACTTGTTCTACACATGGATTTAAAAGTGGTGGTGTTACGGATACTGATGGTGGTATTATTATAATTTTATGTAAGGGCGATATTACTTGGGTAGATACTGGTAATGGAGATGTAATTACGCATGTTGATTATGTTACAGATGATTCTATTCCCCTATTTACTGCTGCTGATACCCTTGCCAATGAGGGCGTAGGAAATGGCACTTTAATTTTTAAAGATACAGTTGCTTCAACTGATAATGCAATAGCATCAATTAATTCAACAATAGATGCAACAAGTAGTGAACAAATAAGTATTTCTGCGGATGGTGGTTCAAATTATACAGATGTAAACAACGGAGAAATTGCTAGACCAACGGCAGGCACTGCGCTTTGGAGAAGGATAGTAATCACACGAACAGACTTAAGTAAAACAGATAATGTGACTGAACAAGCCGTTAAATATAACTTTTATTAAAAATGGAATATATAAAACAAAATTTTAAGAAGTTAGGAAGCATGAGTTTAATATTAATTGGAGTGTTTCTTATTTTAGAACATATTTATACTTACGGAAGAATTAATTTATTCGATTTTTTAGGACATGAATGGATAGGAATAATATTTATTGTTTTTGGATTAATTTGGGCAAATCAATGGTCACAAAAATGGTCAGATGCTTGGAAGGAAACCAAGGAAAAATTACAATATATATTCAAAAAAAAGGAGGTAAGAACATGAAAACAAAAATTATATCAAACGGAAAATTAGATATGAAGGGTTTAAAGAAGATTGGAAAATCTCTTTTATTAACAGTTGGCGCAGCTGTAATAGGTTGGATTGGTAATTCTGTAGGAATTATAGATTATGGATCTGCTGAAACAATAGTTGCTACAGTGCTTCCATTTATTGTAAACTTTTTATATAAGTGGTTGGGCAAATACGAATCTGCTCAATAATTTTATATGGGTAATTTTTTATTGCCCATTTATTTTTTTTTAAGAATTTTAGGCTGCGTAAAGAAGTACACCAATAAATTCACTTCCTCTTGGCATAATCTGGCAGAGAACTATTGTTTTAGTATCTGCTACAGTTTCTAATTGGGTTTCCATCGCTGCAAGAATAGCATCGTATTCTCCTGCCATGGACCATTTGGTTAATATATAATCTGTCATTGTATATTTCAAAGGTATCTTCTATATTTAAGTATTTCGGTCAAAATTTTTTTTATAGATTTTTAGTGAGTATATACTTATTATTATTTTTGTACAAATTTCTCATATAGAGATATGTGTTCTCCATTCATGGATTTTTCATTATCCATCTTTTCTAGAACCTCACATATTAAAGAATAAGCCCTCTCTGATATTTCAATAGCTTTTTCAATTAAACCTTTCTTTGGATTAAAAAGTATTCTCTCACCATCTTGTTTAACTTCAAATTCTTCCATTTCATCTTCATTAAGCATAATTACTTTTCCAAAATCATCAAATATTTTCAAATTAATAAAATTTCCTTCTCTTGGTATTATGTTTATTAATGCTAATCTTTCTGGCACATTTAATTTTAATTCCATAAACTATCTAGTATATACTCTCTTTTAAAGCTTACGCTTACACTTTTAAAAAAATAAAAAAAGAAAAAAAAATAAATAAAGAATAACTCTAAGCCGCAGCCGAGTAGAAGGGAAGATACCTTGTATCTGCACCAATCTTTATCTTTAGAGTTCCAGTGACTGTACCCATACTTGTACCCTCTTCTACAACTTTTCCAGTTCCAGCAGCGAATCCTTGTACTGAAATTAAGAAAGCATCTGTATCAACATCAGCCATTCCAGTAGAATTTCCAGAATTAGATAACCGTAGTACTGACAACTCCGTCATTCCAGCGGGATCTGAAGCTGTACCATCTGAATAAATTTCAAATAAAGCCGCAGCATAAGTTCCTGTAGGTGCCCAACTTGCGACATTAGGAATTGAAAGAGTTCCTCTTACTCCAACGCCTAATCCAGAACATTCTGAACCTCCAGCAGTAGCCTCGAATTCCATTCCGAAATGAGCTCCATGCGCAGTTCCAACATTAGCGTTAACTATTGTTGCTGCCCTAAGACATTCTCCTCCGCCTGCTCCTTCTAAGAAATATCTAAGATATTGTAATCTATTATCTCCTGAAGCTGCAGTTGTAGAACATCTATATTCCATAAACATTTTATTTGCAGTTGCAGTTGTTGCGGGACTTGAAGTTGTTCCTATACCATGCAGTAAAGCATTTGCAGGATCAGCACCATTTTTGTTTTTAAATTTAACAATACCATTCCTTATATCTCCACTAACGAATCCAAACATAACCATTTTTTTTAACCTCCATGTAAATTTAATTAATATTGGGAGTGAGAAGTATTATTTAAAACCTATGTTCCTTCGGTCTCTTTTTAGAATTTCCCTTATCTCTAAGATTTGATTTTAACCCTAGCTTTTTTGCTTTTTGGATTATTGCTCTGATTGTGCGGCCTGTTTCTTTTGCCAAATCTTTTGCATAGACTCCAGAGTAATTAAATTTTAATGTTTCAACTTCTTCTTTGGACCATCTTTTCATTTTGAATATTAGGGGGAGAGTTTTAGACTATTTTTTACAATGGTGGACTACTCTCCCAATTTGGCTTAGGTTCGGCATCACCCTACACCCAACTTAGGTACATCAAACACCAAAGCACCAGGCAGGGATCGAACCCACAACCTCTTCCTTACAAGGGAAGTGCTCTACCATTGAGCCACTGGTGCAAAATAAAAAAAAATAAAAAAAAATAGTAAAGAGCCTTCTTAAAGCTCTCTACTGTATTTAACAATTAAACTATCCATATAGTCTTCATTAACTTCTGCATCTTCAAAGTCTTCATCAAAGTCTAAGTCATTAACCTTAACTTTAAATTCATCTAATCTAGTTTTATATTCTTCATCGTCGTCTCCTTCAATAAAGTAATATACTTTCAAATCAAATTCTACTTTGTTGTTATTCTTAATCTCAGCATCTTCAACGTTTGTTATCTCAGTTATATCTTTATAACTTTCAATATCTACGCCGAAATCAACCAAAGCATTGAATACTGCTTTTTTGAAGTCTCTTGATTCTACTGATTCAATAGCTAATCTTAGAGCCTCATCTTCAATAGCTTCATCTTCAAATTCTGCTTTTGTTAGAACATATTCTCCAGAATAATCATTTGATGTAGTTACGGCTGTTCCGTTTATTATCGTTGTTGTAGTAGATACTGGTGCAGGAATAGTTATTCCTTGAACCGCTGTAACTACTGCGCCAACTTGATTGCCTACAATAGCATTAACTTGTTCTGCTGTTACTACACCTGACAAATCTACTGGTTGAGCTTTAACTTCGATTCCTTTAATCATTCCACCAACTATAACTAGAGTTATAATAAGTGATGCTACAAAGCATGCAATTAGAATTCCTAGTATTTTATTGTCTTCCATTTTTTAACCTCCTTGTGTGATTTAATTAACATTTTTGGTCTGTATTGTATAGTGTTTAGCTTTATTAAGCTATGTGGTAACCTAAATACATACTATACTGAAGTATATAGGTTTTCTTGCTGTTTGAGTATGAACATGGGCTTAGGTTCGTCTGTTATTTGAAATTATAATAGACATTCCATTGCCCATGAGTATTAGTGTATAATAATCTGTTTTGTTATTATACGTTTTCTTGTTTTTGTTTAATAAAAAAAGGGAGAGCATGGTGAAACACTCTCCCTATTTGGGTTTCCACGGGGACTAGTATGGCCGCTAGTGATCCCAATGCCCCAGACAGGATTCGAACCTGCGACCCTACAGAGATGATAGATCTAGAATCTCATCTCTTGGCTCTAACCAACTGAGCTACTGGGGCTTATTTTCTCTTTCTCTCGAAAGAGGAAGAACCCTCCAAACATGAGGGCAAAATAATTATCTTTTTATTATTCTTGGATTAATGCTATATAAATTAGCACCTCTATAATCTCTATCTGCTAACACTATTAAATCTTTTATCTTTAATGTTTGTAGGGTATGATGGATAGTAACTGGTTTTATATTCATTTTTTCAGCTAATTCTCTTGCGTAATATGGCTTTTCTAAAAAAAATAAGAATATTTCAACCTCTTTAACGGTTAACTTATACTTATGTACAAATTCCAAACCAGAAGTTAAAACTCCTACATTCATTTTTTAGCAAGCTCCTCTATTTTCGCTTCAAGTTGTTCAACTGCTTGATTTAACCCATCTTCTGTTAAAAGGCCTTCTTCTTTCATTTTTTTCATGCTTTCTATTTTGGCTTTTAACTTCTCAACATCTTCCTCTATAACTGGAACTTGCTCTGCAGTCTTTTCTGCATCTGCAATATTTTCCTCAACACTTTCATGCTTTACTTGTTTCTCAACTTTTTCTGGAGATTTGGATGAAGTTACATTTTTTATATCTGTAACTTCCGGACCCTCATACTCACTTACATCTTTTATTGTAGATGCTACATATTTATCATCGCCTTCGCCATGTGTGTAGTCATCCAAATTTAGTACAACCCATTTTCCTATAAATTTTTCTGGATCTACGTCTTCTGTAGAAAAAGTCCATCCCAAAGCTTGCAAAAGTTTTGTCATAGCGCTATTAGGTGTTATTGCTGTTTGAAATTCTTCATTAACCCATGTATCATTCTCATCTGTCTTTTTGTACATAAAGTAAACAAATTTAGAAATTCTGACATTGTCTTTCGTTTCTAACTTTTCATCTGTTATGTAAGTCATTGGACAAATTGGTGCATCTGTTTCTGTGTCTGGCTTGTATACTGCAAACTCGAAAATAAGTTGTTTTCCATATTTTCCAATTTTAGCAGTTCCATCCTTATTCTTGAACAGTTCTACCTTAAGAAGCTTTCCTGGATAATATCCCCTTTTTATGTGAGGCTTAATTCCAAATGTTGATGTTTTATCGCTTGTTGGTAATTTCATCTTGTTTTTCTCCTAAGCTATCTTGTCTCTGCGGACTCTTTAAGCTATTTAGTTTAATTATCTATTAACCTATGGTTAATCACCCTCTGGTGTATTAGAGTATATACTTTATCATTTAAAAACCTTACGCTTACACTTTTCGTCTACTTCGATCCCAACTCCTTTTAAGAAACTATGGATATACTTACAAGTGAGTGTATAGCCTTTTGATTTTATCCTATAATCAATCTCTTGCTCTTTTATTGGATTTCCCATTCTATTATTCCAATCATTTATCACATCTCTTGCTTTAGTGTCTCCATATACTCGTTTTAACTCGTTTATAAGAATAAACATCCCCCTCTTGAATCCATCTCCCACATTTTTAAAATCGTCATCCAAAATGACTTTAACGCATTCTCTCACATCTGAACTAATATTGTAATTATATCTAAATGAGCCATTATTCCTCTTTATTATTGCGGCCTTTTTCTTGTTTTCTAAATCATAATTAAATTCATCTACCAACTTATCTATATTTTTTGGACTTGATAACCTTATTTTGCCTAATTTAGGATAAATCCTATTATCCTCATTACAAATATATGGGATGGGACTCATATCTCTATATGAATATCCAAGAAATGTTTTAAATCCAATTTTATTCCTACTCAACTCGCATCTTATTAAATGAGTTGGCCTTATCAAATCCCTGTCAAATTCTTTTGCATTTGTTCCCCAGCAACTAATCATTTTCTCTCTCAACCATTCCATAAATTGTTTTTTCTTTACCTGGCTTAATTTTTTTATACATGAGAAATCCAAAAATATATGGATGTGTACACTTTTATTTCCAGAATAATAATACATTGGACTAAACCCATTCTTCTCAATTATGTTTCCTATTATTCTTGAGGCTAAATAATTCTCTTCATAAGTTGGATAATCTGATTCTACAATTATTTCATTTTCCATCATACTTCTGTGGACATCTATGGCAGCGGTTAACCAACTCATCTTCCCTATTAGTAGTCCTGGAAACAATTTCCATTTTGTCCATTCTCCAGAGATAGAATCTTTTAGTGCAACTTTTAAGTTATTATCTTTATTTAAATCCCACAAATAATAATACCTATCTGTTGCTATGGACATTCCTTTATAAAAATCTCCAAGAATATAATCCCATAATTTAAAACTATTTCTTTCTGTTGCTATAATCGAACTATAAATTTGATTGTACTCCATTTTCAATATTAGAAATATAATATGGCCTTATCCTTCCACCACTAATCTTCGCCATACCCATATCAATTAATATTTGGAAAGATTCAAGGAATTCTGTTTCAGACATAGTTTTTAATGCTAATTCTTTTATTTTTTCTTTGGAAATATGATCTTCAAGTTTACAGATTTTCCAATAAATAAATTGACAATTCTCTGGTAAGAAAGATATTCTATCTTTTATATCAATATCTTTTATTTGTTCTGCACGTAACCAACTTCTAATTAAATTAAGCCATACCTCTTTTAGTGTTTTATAGTCTTCATCTGTAGCCTTAAAAGACATATCACCGTCGACTAAACATCTGGTTTTTACTATTCCATCTATAATACATTCTATATGGTGCATATGTCTAGCATCATAATGCTTATTAAGATTTTCACTTAACACTTTTGGAACAGAGCCATGTATTTCTTCTACTTTTTTTAGATCATATTCTGATGAAAATGTTTGAAGGTAATCTGTGATACTTATCCAATCGTTTACAGACATCTTATAATCGTAAGTTTCCAAATCAGAATCCCTACTTCTCCTAACCATTTGTACATGCTCTTCTCCTTGATAATAAATCATCCATCTAGATAAAAAACTTTCGTCGAAAGTGTTAACTAAATCATCTAAATTTTTTATATCTCTTATAGGATTAGTGGTTGCTATTATCCTTGAAGTCATATTGACATTTATTCTTGAAACTCCAGAGCCAGCTTCTCTTTTTTGATGCTCTAGTAAATCATTCATCATGGCAACGCTTTCTTCTCTCTGACTTCCATCCTTTGTTGTCCTGGTATTTATTAAACATCTCAAGAACTCATCACAAAATGAGAATCTATTGCTTTCAGCTAAATATCCAAGTCTTGCCGGATTATATTTGAATGAAGGTACTAAATGTTTTAATGTTGAACTTGAACCAGAGAAGATACTCCTAGTTTCTTTACTTTTTGCATGCAAAGAATTTAAGAGTAAAGATTTTCCAGACATTTTAGGGCCAACTATCAATAAGTGCATTGGATAACTATTTATTAATCCTTTATTCTGATGTGTAAGCCAAGACCATATCAACCATTTATACCAATTAGGTTGTAATAATTTGTAAGTCCTATCACCTTTTTTAAATGTGAAAGGATAATCGAAAAAAGTATCTCTATTCACTTTTAATTCTTTTAATCTCTTGTTAAACTCTTCATGATTTCTAAATTTTATAATTCTATTCCTTAATTTTTGTGCGAAGAAGAAGGGAAGTTTTGTAGGTAATTTTGCTGATTCTGTAAGCATCTTATTATCATCACATTTTGTTTGTACTCCAGTGATAACATAATCTCCAATCTCACATTGAGTTAAGGTCATTAGAATTAGTTCATTGTTATCTTCTGTAATAAATCTGTAAACATAAAATGGCAAAGTTATTTCTTTTACCACATTAACTTCATTCCCCTTCATCTTGTCTCCAAACAATACTATCTTTTTGTACATTGGCTCTCCAAGTTCTTTATTCATCTTTTTACTCTCAATCACTGTTGCTATTGGAATCTCTTGAGAATGCTCATATATCTCCGCAATTATTTTTCCATAAATATCTTTTTCTTTACTAATATAAAATTTAACTAATCCTGTTTTTTCATAAACACCATTTGTTAATTTTGATAATTGAGAATAATTATAATCTTGAGGGATTGCTACAACTCCTTCTGTTCCTGCGCCAAGCCTTGAATATCCATGAATGACTTTCATTGGAACTGAATCATCTTTTTCTTCATAAAGACTAATCATCTTAGTTTTGTTGTGCATAGTTATTTCGTCGTCGATAAAAGTTAATTCATCTGATGCAACATCTTGGTCAATTAAAAAATCTTTTATTTTCTTTAATTTTTTTATAAAATCTTTGGTACTTTCTTTATCATATGGCTCTGGTAATTCAGAACATAAGGTTATTATCTCTGGCTCAACTCTTTCCCAAAATGAAGATTTATCAAATCTCTCTTTAAGCATTTTTGTGATCTCTTTATTTATTGAATAGACATTAGTATTTACCATCATTAACCTCCGAGATTTCGCACCTAGAACTATGAAATTTCTTTCTGTCTCCTGTTTTCTCGTCGGTAAATTCTACGAATGCACCATCTGTAATTTTGTATTCAGAAATAGTAAACGTCAAGTACTTATTTTGCAATGTTAGGTATTGTATTTTATATCTTCTCATAACTCATCTCCACTTTCCTAAAAAGTATCTAAATAAATATTATTCTTTACTTAAATCCTTCTTATCACTCTGTAGTTTAGTCAACTCTCTGGCTGCTAAAACTTGCTCAATTAGTTCGACATCCTTAAATGGTCCAACTATCTTAAATTCTTTTTTTGTTGATTTAGAATAAACTTCAGCTTTAAATTGTCCACCCATTGTAGTATAAAAATGATACTCACAAAGTGGCATTTCGACAAAGGTATTTTTCTCGTTAATAATTTCTAAAGTATTTGTATATTTTACTTTGCTATTGCATCCAGGGTAATTGCATTTGTCTTTCATAAGTCCTCCACCAATGCCATATTTTCTAATAGCTTAACTACACCATTTCTTTTTTCTCTTTCACTTTCTAATTTTGCTGTTTTATTGTCTTGACTTACATCCACATAGAGACTTCTTATTTCTATTATAAATTCATCTGGTTTTATCCTTCCATATTCTGTACAGAAATTTGCCATATAATCATTTACCTGGTAAGAAAATTCTGGGAATACATTTTCATCATTTATGGCCCTCTTTAATGTTGCAATTAATTTGTCTCTGTAATCTTGTTTATTCATTTTCCTTTCACCTCAGTTTTTTGTGATAATGCGTCGTGTGTCCTTTCTGCTATTGATTGTTCCAATTCGTTTCTTTGGTTTGATATGCTTGTTGCACACTTTGATACTTTACCCATTAGTTTGTCTACATCTCTCAAAGTAATTACTGCGTTGTCTTTTAACTCTTCAAAAATAGATAGCAATTCGTTCTCATACGCTTTCATTTTCTACCCTCGTTTTCATATGCTTGTTTTATTAGATCATAGACTCTTCCGTCTATTGCTGTTTTGCCTGAACTTAATCTTTCTTGATCTAGAATATCCATTGCTTCTTTTAGATAGTCTGCCGTTTTTCTTTCGCTGTTCATCTATTTTCCTCCATAGATTCTATGTCACGCTTTCGCCTGTCAAATTCTCTTTCTATAAAAAACGAAATAATAAAAATTCCAAGAAGTAGCAACAAAGCTAATTTAATTATCATAAGTCACTCACCAATTCTATATTTTCTAATCGTTTAACTAAACCATTTCTTCTTTCTCTTTTTTCGCTTTCTCTTCTTATTGTTAATTTGTCTTGTCTCACGTCTACGTACAAACTTCTTAATTCTATAACAAAATCATCTGCTACAATTTCACCCTTATAATAGAACTTTGATAAATATTCGTTTACTTGGCATGAAAATTCTGGGAACACATCTTGATCATCTATTGCTCTTTTTAATGTTCCAATTAATTTGTCTCTGTATTCTTGTTTATTCATTTTATAACACACCAAAGAACCACTACTATAAATATTATTAGTGTAAAAGATAGCATCTTTAAAATTGCTTCATATTTTGCAGACATTATATCTCCCTATTAGCAAAGGCAAATTTCTTAAATACTTTTGAGATTTTCACCTTTATTGGTTTATTTAATTCAACTCCGACTTTATTAAAATCTTTTAGAAAAATAACATAACCTTTGTAAATCATCATTGGATCTCCGTTAGTTCCAAACTTTTCAATTCCTAAGGTTAAAATATCTCCTTCTTTTATTGGTGTTTCTATTTTTGTTTCCATTATATTAATTTCTCCCCTTTCGTAGATTTAATGTCGTCAATTACTTTGTCAGACATCCATTTAGTAATTATCCCAACAAACTCTTTAGTTAGTGGTAATCTAATATATTCTTCTATACAT
>Ga0208904_1002107_pt1 | contig 12872 bp, 11 predicted proteins | sample AntAceMetag02UKB_FD_184774 | JGI IMG/M metagenome (GOLD analysis project Ga0208904, IMG submission 184774) | Saline lake microbial communities from Ace Lake, Antarctica - Antarctic Ace Lake Metagenome 02UKB (SPAdes) (version 2) | ecosystem: Environmental > Aquatic > Non-marine Saline and... | reverse complement strand
CCCCCAAAATAAATCCGTCCCGCATTTGCGGGACGGAAATAATCAAAGAACTCAAATTCAAGAAAAACACCCTCAACCTAAGTTCGTATTAAACGACTTGGCTCTGCGGGCCGGACTCGAACCGGCGACCCATTGGTTAACAGCCAATTGCTCTACCAACTGAGCTACCGCAGATTATATATATTCAATTGTAAAACTAATAATCTTTTAATTTTCTCATGTCCAAATGATCACTGATCTTTTCAAGCGCTTTACTTTCAATTTGTCGAATTCTCTCACGCGTTACCCCGAACTCTTGCCCTACTTCCTCTAATGTATGAGCCACTCCGTCTACCAGCCCAAAACGCATTTCTAATATCTTTTGCTCTCTTGGAGTTAATTCTTGGATTATATCCCTAATATGAGAAGAAAGCAAACGTCTGGCGGCTGCCTTGTCCGGGCTCACGCTTTTAACGTCTTCAATAAAATCACCCAATTTTGAATCATCGTCACCATCATCTCCTACTGAAGTTTCAAGAGATACTGTCTCTTGCGAAATTTGAATGATATGACGCACTTTGTCAATTTCTTCACCCATTTCAGCTGCCACTTCTTCTGGCAGTGGTTCTCTTCCTAAATCTTGAATCAACCTTCTTTGTACTTGTTGAAACTTGTTGATAGTCTCCACCATATGTACTGGAATTCTTATAGTCCTTGATTGATCTGCCAAAGCTCTAGTTATGGCTTGCCTAATCCACCAAGTAGCATAAGTTGAAAACTTATACCCTTTCCTATAATCAAATTTCTCAACTGCCCTAAATAATCCAATATTCCCCTCCTGAATTAAATCAAGCAACGTCAAACCACCTCTACCCGCAAACTTCTTAGCAATTGATACAACCAATCGTAAATTTGATCTAATAAGAGACATTATTGACTCTTGATCACCTTTTTCTTTTTTCTTAGCCAATTGTACCTCTTCATCCATTGATAAAAGTGGTGCTTTACCAATTTCTCGTAAATACATCTGTATTGAGTCAGACGCAATATCAGTTAAATCAATTTTCTTCTTATCCATTTTAAGCCCTACTTCCGACAACGCCTCTTGCCTTTCCTCTTCAGTATCCAAAAAACCAACTTCTCTCTCAAGTATCCTAATACCTTCACTATCAATCAATTCCAAAATTCCCTCCAAGGCATCTGGATATTCTTCAACATCAGGAAAAGTATACAAAAGCTCAGCCTCTGTAATAAAGCCACGCATTCTTCCTTTTCTAATTAAAGGATCTAATCTCTCTTCTGGAAAAACAGCCTTTTTCTTAGGGACCACCTTCTTACTGCGCGCCACTTTAGGACGAATCACCTTGCTCATCTTTTTGGGAGTCGCTTTCCTGCCTTTTTTAACTCCAGCCTTTATTAGCCTCTTGGTCCCTTTCTTTTTAAAAACAGGTTTTACCTTGCCCATAACTGTTTTATGGGCAACTTTTTTCTTAGTTGGCTTCTTCTTCATTTGATTTTTCTTTTTTTGCTTTTTAATTGGCATAAAAATTTGGTTAACTATCATCAACTTCTTTCAACTCCAATGTTAAATCATTAAAACTGCCCATCAATTCATTCACTCTTGCCTCTTTCTCACCTTTTTCTTCAGGTGAACCAAAAGACTGAGCAGCTAACTCTTTCTCTGCTTGTCTCAAGTCTTGCGACATCTTTACGAGTTGTTTACGAATATCTTCTTTACGCAAATATTTTACAATTCTTTTTACCTCCTGCCTTAAAAGCTTGTAATCCATAGCTGAAAACTCACCTTCAGCTATGATACTAATTGCATTAAAATCTTGTACTAAATCCGGTCTGTTTTCAGCCATAAAACTGGCTAAAGCCTGTATACTGTGATCTTGATTATCACATTTAGTATAGTAGATAATAATAGATTTGTAAATATCCCGCAAATGAGAGGGCAAAGACTCGGGTACTAAATTTGTACCAATATAGTCTGCCATATCTGTATCAATGGACATCATAGCCATTAATCTCAAAATTAACTCATCCCTTCTGTTAACCTTGTTCTCTCTTTTCTCCTCTTGCAGTATATTCTCTTTACGCTGAGCACCTTTGCCCAAACTGGCTTTTTGTAAGGTTTCTCGCAATAATGGTTCTTCTACATTGAGCTTCTCAGCTAACTGTTTTAAATAAAAATCTTGCTCAATAGGATCTTTTAACTTAAGCATTAAATTGAGCAAGTTACGTGCCACCTGCTTCTTCTTCCCTATATCATTCGGATTATATCCTTTAAACTCCAACTCAAAAAAATATTCCATAGCCGGTACGGCCTGCTCTACCATTTTTTCCCATAAAGCCTTATCTTTGCGTATAATATCATCCGGATCTTTGCCTTTATCTTTATCCAAGGCTATTGCTTTAACATTAGCTTCTCCTAACCAGGCTGTTTCAATCCCTCTTTTAGCAGCCGCCACTCCTGCATTGTCAGCATCAAAACAAAATATTAAATTATCTGTATAACGCTTTAAAATCTTAATCTGATCAGCAGTTAACGCCGTGCCAGAGGCTGCTACTACATTTCTAACTTCCGCCTGGCTTGAAGCAATTACATCCATATTACCCTCGACTAATACCACCGCATCTTTTTCTCGAATAATCTTTTTAGCTTTGCTCAATCCATATATCACTTCCGACTTGCTATATATAAGTGTACCTGGACTATTAACATACTTAGCCGCTTCACCGTCCTTCATGGCCCTGCCAGTAAAGCCTACGGTATTGCCGTGATAATCTTCAATGGGAAACATTAATCTATCACGAAACCTATCATAATATTCATTATTTCTATCTTTGGGAACCACTAAACCTCCTTGTAAAATTTCACTATCCGTAAATCCCTTGCTCTTTAAATATTTTGATAAGGCATCCCAAGAATCAAGCGCATAACCCAATTTCCACTCTCTAATGATCTCATCCTCTAACTTGCGTGTATCTTTTAAGTAACTTAAAGCCTTTTTACCAGCCTGACCATTAAACAGTTGGTTTACAAAAAAATCTTGAGCCACTTCTTGCATTTCTAATAATCTAGTCTTCAAATTAGTCACCTTGGGATCTTGGTATTTTAATTCAACTCCTGCTTTTCTAGCTAAAATCTTTAAAGCTTCAGGAAATTCAATATTTTCTATTTTTTGAATAAAAGTAAACATATCTCCCCCTTCATTACATGACCCAAAACAATGCCACATTTGTCTTTCTCGAGAAACCATAAAAGATGGGGTCTTTTCATCATGAAAAGGACACACCGCTTTCATATTAGCTCCGGCTTGCTTTAGCGGAAAATATTCTTGTATCACATCCGCTATATCCAACTTTGATTTTATTTCATCAACCTGAGATATCATAAAATTAAATCTAAATTCCCATTAATTACTATTGGCTCTACCGCCTCAATCTCATCCTTATAGGGCATATCACTAGGCATGGGATTTATTAAAAATATCTTTTTGTTATTGACGTACGCAAATCCCATCTCCATCAGTGTATTGCCGCCAATATAATTTTGTATTCCTCTTTTCTCAAAATTCAAAATCAAAACCGCATCACTTGCACAAATTGCCTTGTAATACCATTTAATATAATCGTTTTCTTTTTTAACTTGAGCGTGCTCGCCTTTATCAATTCTATCTAATATATCTCTCCTCCCCTCTTTAACAAACTGGATGTAATGAGGATGAACAATAATCTCCTGTCCCATCTTCTCCAATTTTTCCTTATATTCAATCATCTCATTTCGAAAAGTGCTGCTCCCGCAAATTGTAATCTTCATATATGTTGATTAATCTTTTTAACATCCCCGCCAAGCATTATTGGAAGCGCCAGCTTAACTTCAAAAACATAACTCAATTTATCAATTTCCGGCAAATCATGCAGTATAAATATCTTTTTATTAAAATGCCTAGCAATGGCTATCTCCATCAAAGTTGCGCCACCAATATATCCTTCGATATTATTCTTGGGATAATTTAAAACTACGATTGCATCACTTTTCTCTATTATATCAAAATGGTATTTATCAATACCACCTTCACTACTACAATGTTCCCATGATTCATTTAAAGATGGGTTTTCCAAGCAGTCTACAGTATCACTTGGCACTGTTGTTTGGTGATTAAGTTCCTTCAATATATTTTGTGCCTCGAGCATTTCTTTAGCAAAATACATACTACCACAAATCGCAATTTTCATAATCTTATTTATTATCTTATATCTTCTCTAACTGAATTAACGAAGAAATTTTTTAAATCAACTCCTGAGTTATATATCTCTTCTGCTTTAATTAATTCTTCTTCAATGCCCACATGATCTAATTTTCTTAATCCCTCTAAATCCACCCACCTATAATCTGTAAAATCTTCACTTATTACTACCTTATCGCAACTCACCGCAGAACACAAATAGGAAAAAACTTTCACCGTCTGGTCATCGGGCCTTATAAAACTCTTGTCTTTAATTAAAATCTTACCTGGTTTTAATTTTAAACCAGCCTCTTCAAGTACTTCATTTTCTAAAGCCTCTTGCATTGATTCGTTATCCTCTACTTTTCCGCCAGGAAAAGTATATAAAGAAGGATAGGCTATCTCATCATCGCTTCTCTTTAAAACCAAGTACTTCCCCTCATCATTTCGAATCACGGCCACCGCTACCACAATATGTACTTTGTTTTTCTTATGATACCCCATATTATATTTCAAAATATTTATCTTTCTCTTCCTTAGAAAACCCCACTAACTCCGGCTCCATCTGAAGTTTCATACCCGTCTTCTCATATACCCCTTGTCTAATTTTCTGAAAAACCTCCATCACGTCTTCAGCTTTTGCCTTGCCACTCTCATTAACCAATACCAAAGCTTGCTTGTCCCAAACCTTAATACCCTTTAAAGAAAAACCCTTAAAACCACACATATCTATCAACCAGCCAGTTGGTATTTTAATTTTTCCATCTCGTGAAAATTTATTTTTCAATTCTTCCAACTTTTCCACCAAGTTCTCATCAAAATTCTTTCCTATATTCCCTCTCAAAACCATATATTCCTTATCATCCAAAACTAAATTACGGAAAAAAGAACCAGCACTGCCTATCTCATCTACCTTGGGTAGTTTATTACTCCTAATATATACTATAGCTTCTCTGATTTTTTCTAAACTTGGCTCTTTAATATTATTACTTTCAAAATATTTAGATACATCTGGATAGTCCACCTTAGGCTCTCCTTTCTTACTTAATCTTAAAAATACATTTAAAATAATATATCTGCCCTTCTCTTGACTATTAAATATACTTTTACGATACTCAAACCCGCAATCCTTATTCAATAGCTCTTTCGCCTTTTTTTCCTTTTTATCATACACCTCTACCTTTTCTAAAAACTCACTACATTCCTGCCCATATGCCCCAGCGTTCTGTACCACAAAGGCTCCCATGCGCCCAGGGATCAAAGATAAATTCTCTATCCCCCATAAACCACCTTTAACGGACCTATCAACCACACTATCCCATTCCTCGCCAGCCCCTACTTTAATTAAAACTTCATCAGCATCCTCCACCTTTTCATATCCCAATATATTAATGTATATAACTAAACCGGGGAAACCATGATCACTCACCACCAAATTAGATCCTCCAGACAACACAAACACAGATACACTTTTCTCATCTGCCCATTTAATTGCCTCTTCAACTTCCTCTGCTGTCTTAACTTCCACAAAATATGAAGCAGCGCCACCCACTCGCATGGTAGTTAAATCCTTAAGAGAATGATTCTCTTGTATATTTAAGCTAAACTTCATGAAATTATTGATTTTAAATCATCTAAATTACGAATAATATAATCTGGGTTTAAAGCCTTTAGCCTCTCTTCTGTGCTAAAACCCCAAGTGACTGCTCCAGTCTTAGTGCCAGCTCTTTTCCCTTCCTCAATCTCATGGTTTGAATCACCGATGAAAATAGTTTCTTCTTTTTTGAAATTATTTCTCTCTATCAATTTGCCTATACCCTCTGATTTGTCATAGGCGCTAATAATGGTATCAATAAATATATCTTCAAGGCCAAAGCGTTGCATCTCAGGCAGAAGAGTTATCGGCAAGTCAGAACTTAAAACTACCATTTTGATGCCTCCCTTTTTAAATTCTTTCAATAAATCAACCATGCCGGGATATGACTCACTCTGGGGACATTCAGCAACCGCCTTTATATAAACTGGCTGCTCTTCCTCTATAGTCAAATCAGGCAAATATTTATTAAAAAAACGCATATAGGGCTGTTCCCAATTTTCTTTCAATTCCTCAAGAGTAATTTCTGGCGCACCAAAATGCTTAAATATTTTATTAACCACACCCACATGACTCTTAACTGAATCATTTATCACACCCGACCAATCGAAAATAATATTATTAATCATACAGATATTAATTTACAAATTCAAAGCTGGCGGAGAGGACAGGATTTGAACCTGCGTTCCCTTGCGGGAAACACGCTTTCCAAGCGTGCGCCTTAAACCGCTCGGCCACCTCTCCCTGAATACTTCCAATTCTAGCTGATTTTACCTCCAAAGTCAACACAATATTGGACAAAAACCCCCATATTATATATAATCAAAACCAACAATAATACAGTATATGTCAAAATTCGAAAACTATCACAACGCAGTCCTCTTTCTTGAATCTCTTTTTAATATTCCCAAAGCCGAATACATGGATGCGCGCATCCATACTCCTCTCTATCTCAAGCGTTCCCAAATACTCATCAACAAATTAAATATCAATTTAAATCAATTTAAAATCATCCATATTGCCGGCACATCTGGTAAAGGCTCAACCGTTGCCATGACCCACCAAGTCCTCTACAAAGCAGGCAAAAAAGTTGGCTCCTTCTATTCTCCTCATCCAACCACCTCAATTGAAAGAATAAAAGTTAATAACAAATATATCTCGCCGAATGACTTTGCTAAGTTAATGGATAAAATAAAATCAAAGGTAAAGGAAATGTATTTAGATCCAAAAATTGGCATGCCTAGCTATTTTGAAATCTTTTTTGCTCTAGCCTTACTTTACTTTGAACAACAAAAATGCGAATACCTAATAATTGAAACCGGCTGCGGTGGAGAATTTGATGCCACTAATATTATTAAAAACCCCAAAATTACAGCCATTACCAATGTTGGCCTTGACCACACTCATATATTGGGCAACACCTTAGAAAAAATTGCTAAAACCAAAGGGGGGATTATAAAAAAAGGATCAACATTTTACACCACGGAAAAAAGAAAAACTTTATTAAAAATTTTTCAAAATATCTGCCATAAAAAGAAAGCTAAATTTATTCCCCTAATTCCAAATAAAAATCCCCTAATAAATAATACTCTACTAGTTACACAAATCTGCCAAAAGCTAGATGTCAAACAAGATATTACAAAAGCCCTGAAAAATTTCTCCCTGCCCTGCCGTTTTGAAACTATCCAAAAAAATCCTAGAGTAGTTTTGAACGGAGCCCATAATTTTGATAAAATTAAATCAGCTGTTGATAATCTAAAAACCCTAGAATTTAACAACCTATATCTAATCCTAACTTTAAATGAGAACAAAGATATCAGAAGAATAATTAATTACCTTAAAAAAGCGCTTAAAACCAAAACCCATATATATTTGACCAGGCACTTAATATCCAATCGCACTTGTGCAGATCTAAAATTAATGTATAATTTATTCCCAAGTAAAGCTAACTTTAAAAAACATATATTCCTGGACCCTCACCAAGCGCTAAAAGAAGCAATAAAAAAAACAAAGCACAATGATCTCATCCTAATCACGGGATCATTCTACCTTGCAGGCGAACTCCGAAAAAACTGGATTCCAGAAGAACAAATTTTAAAAAATAATTGTTAATACATTAAAATGTTAAAATAAATATTATGAAAAACCTCGTAATAGTAGAGTCTCCAACCAAAGCCAAGACTATCTCCAAATTTCTTGGCAAAAACTATAAAATAACATCAAGTTATGGACATTTGCGTGATTTACCGCAAAGAGCTCTTGGGGTAGATACAGAGAAAAATTTTGAACCAAAATATGTTGTGCCTAAAGACAAAAAACCATTAGTCGATGAACTCAAAAAAATGGCCAAAAAGGCCGACACAATTTATCTAGCAACTGATGAGGACAGAGAAGGAGAAGCAATTGCCTGGCACTTACTCTATTTATTAAGCAAGGGTAATAAAAATTTGAACCACAAAAGAATCGCTTTTCACGAAGTAACAAAAAGCGCCATTTTAGAAGCGATCAAAAATCCGCGCGAAATAAATGATAACCTAGTCGACGCACAACAAGCCAGACGTGTACTCGATCGTCTTGTGGGATATAAGCTTTCACCATTTTTGTGGAAAAAAGTAGCCAAAGGATTGTCTGCCGGACGTGTACAATCAGTTGCTGTTCGCCTTATTGTTGAACGTGAAAAAGAAATCAAAAAATTCAAATCAGACGAATATTGGAGTCTTAACGCACACCTTGGTGAAAAAAATAAAATATTTGAAAGTTTTCTTAATAAAATTGATAATAAAAAACTGGATAAACTAGAGATAAAGGATGAAAAGCAAATGGATAAGATATTAAAAGATCTAGATAACGCAAAATATATAGTTGAAAAAATCAATAAAAAGAAAGCTCAAAAAAATGCTCCCCCGCCATACACAACATCCAGCCTGCAACAAGACGCTCACGGTAAACTAGGCTTCTCATCACGCCAGACTATGTATCTTGCCCAAAATCTCTATGAAGGTATGAAAGTAGGTAAAGATCACGTTGGCCTTATCACATACATGAGAACAGACTCTGTAAGCTTAGCTGAATCATTTTTAGATTCAGCAAGAAGCTATATCAAAAAAGAGCTTGGCGACAAATACCTCCCGCCTTCCCCATTGTCATATAAAACAAAATCCAAATCAGCCCAAGAAGCTCACGAAGCTATTCGTCCAACTCATATTGAAAAAACCCCGGAAAGCGTCAAAGATCATTTAGACGAAAAACAATATAAACTCTACGATCTAATTTGGAAAAGATCTCTAGCTTGTCAGATAGAAAGTGCCAAGCTTGACCATACATCAGTTGATGTAAAAGCTAAAAAATATACTTTCAGAGCCACTGGGTCTATTATAAAATTCCCTGGCTTTCTGAAAATATATGGTGGAGCCACAAAAGACAATATTTTACCAGACATGAAAGAAAAAGACGAACTAGAGCTAGAAAAACTTGAACCAAAACAACATTTCACTGAACCACCTCCAAGGTATAATGATGCTAGTCTGGTCAAAAAAATGGAAGAGCTTGGTATTGGTCGCCCCTCAACTTATGCACCAACAATTTCTACTATACAAGCCAGAAACTATATCAAAAGGGATCAGGGACGTTTTTACCCAAATGAAATTGCCTTTATTGTCGCGGAACTTCTAATAGAACATTTCCCAGACATTGTTGACTATGATTTTACTCGCGAAATGGAAGAAGATCTCGATGATATTGCTGATGGTGAAAAAAAATGGGTACCTGTCATAAGAAAATTCTATAAACCGTTTAATGACAATCTAACTAAAAAATATATGGAAATAAAAAAAGAAGACATTGTTGACGAAAAAACAGACGAAAAATGTGAAAAATGTGGCAAACCAATGATGATAAAAACAAGCCGTTATGGTAAATTCTTGGCTTGCACTGGATTCCCTGATTGTAAAAATACCAAGTCACTTGATGGCGACGATAATAATGACAAATCAACAAAAGAAGGCAATGCGGAACCAGCCGAAACAGACCTAAAATGTGAAAAATGCGATTCTCCAATGGTCATCCGCCATGGTAAATTTGGACAATTTTATGCATGCTCAGCATTTCCTAAGTGTAAAAACACGAAAGCAATAGATCAGGACACTGGCGTCGATTGCCCTAAATGTAAGAAAGGAAATATTGTCGCCAAAAAAACAAAAAGTCGCAGAACTTTTTATGCCTGCGATAAATATCCTGATTGCAAATTTGCCCTATGGTCACGTCCAACTGGAGACAAGTGTAAAAAATGCGGATCCCTTTTAATTAACGCTGGCAAAGACACAACTAAATGCTCTAATAAGGATTGCAAATAACGCTTCTAGCGCAACTATCCTTACAGGGGCAACTTATTAGTTGCCCCTGTTTAAATATAGTCTTTTCTCATTGAACAATGAGCCTAAACTATTGAGTTAATTCTAGTTATCTTTAATTGTTAAATCTTTACTTAAATAAATTTCTTTTTTCATTTTTTGTTTAGCTAATTGCATTTGTATCGCATAATCAGTATGGCTCATTGCACGGGCTGTTTCATCCAATATCTCAAAGGTAATATTTGACTTTAGATATTGTTCTGCATTTTCAAGTGATTTCAGTTTAGCATAAGGCGTCATATACATATCATGGGGATAGGTTCGTTTTTCTTTACCTTTCTTGTCTATCTTAATCTCAGGAAAAGCACATGGTCGATGATAGTTTAAATAATCATTAAACCATTCTTGATAGAATTTATTCACTATGTGAGCCTTACCTCTGGGGATATGAATATATCCCATATGCTTTCTGACCACACTTCCATTCTTGGTTTCTATCAACCCATTATCATTAGAATGCCTTGGTCTTGATTTGGTTAATTTGATTAATAGCTTATTCAATAATTTAACCACTGTCTTGTTAATATATTCCCCACCATTGTCAGCATGAAATTCGATTACAATAAATGGAAACTTTTCTAATAGCTCTTCCAAGACTGGTTGCATAAATCTTTCTGATATGGCTTCTACTGATCCTACAAACTCATATTGAGTTATCATATCGACTATGTTGATATGATAGACACCCTTTTCACCCTCTTTATCGCCCTGATGGACTGTATCAACGCATAAATAGCCTGGTTTGCCATTGGGCTCTGGTTTTCTTCTCTGACCAATGGGGACTTGAACGGCACGGGTTTTGGAAAATACTTTTACCTTCTCATGATATCTTCTGGTTCCACGCAGTCGATACATATGCGCTACTGATAGATTTTTCAATTTAATATATTCTTTCTTGTTAAATAGACCATAATCTTCATTGATGATTTTCCTGGTAGCCGGGCCAGATAGACAGTTATGGGCATTGTCAATATCAGCTAACAAAACTATTTCTTTCAAATCATACTTTTTAGGAAATTTATGTCTCTTGTATTCTCTTGGTTTTAAAGTTGCATACTTTTTGTAATCAGCAATTATCTTGGTTAATTGAGATCTGGACAGTCCGGTCATGGTTTGGATATATTTTCGTATGACTGTTTTCTCTGGTTTTAAGCAATGAAGATATTTGTGTTGACGCAGTATATCTTCTATCCATTCATTTCTTTCTTCTTTGGAGTTACTCTTAAAATTGATCGTTGCAGGAGACTTCACAAACTCTTTAATGTCAGCTAGAGTTAGAGCTGTTGGGTTTTGCATAGTTATGTTCATAGATAACTATCTTAACCCAACATCCCTAATTTAGCCATATATGCTAAATTTTTGCAATTTAAGGCTCATTTTGAGTGAGAAACACGGGGAGAGTTTAGGCTCATCTTGTATGAGACAAGACTTTTAATTTACTTTATTGGCATGTAGAGATAGGATTAGCAATGACGCTGATTTCAATATTTCATATTCTATGGCACTGGAGATATTATATAAATATGCTTAAAAGAAATAAAAAAATTGAAAATTAAAGGTCGTTATTAAGTTGTATAGTAAGAGTAATTTTAAAAAAATATGAAAAAAATATTTACATATATAGTTATTTTAACAATTTTATTTGTGCCAGTCGCTAGTGGAGCTGTGCAAAATAGACAGGGTGAGCAAGGTCAGCAAGGAATTCATGAACCAGGCACAGGATTAGAAAATCCTGAATTGAAAGAAGCAGGTCAAAAAGCCAGTCAAAGAATTGGACAAGTCTTAGATTCTCCAATTGATAGATCTTCTGCCCGAAGAAGTCGTGTGGCAAATGCTGTGAAAGAAATGGAAAGAGTGGCTGAAAATAATAGAGGTATCGGTGACCAAGTTCGTGTTATTGCTCGTAACCAAAATAGAGTGCAGGAGGAAGCAGAAACTGCTTTGCAAACTGCACAAAAAAGAAGTGGTTTTTCTAAGTTTTTTATTGGTCCGAATTATGGACAGCTAAAAACAGTGGAAGATCGCTTGGAAAATCATACAGAAAATTTAGCAGAGTTAAAGGAATTAAAAGATCAAGTTTTAAGTTCAACAGACCAAGGTTCGCTTGATGAGCAAATTCAGGTTATGGAAGAAATAAAAGCAGAGTTGGAAAATGAAATACAAGAGGAGTCCAGGGGATTTAGTTTGTTTGGTTGGTTAAACAGACTCTTGAATCGTTAGAATAAATTTTTAGATAAAAAAAGAATTACGTAATTCTTTTTGTTTGCTTGCATGGTTTTTACTGACCCAGACAATTCCCTGCTTTAATAAAATCAAGTGGTCCGGGAGTAGCACCATTAACAATTTCCAAAGCTCTTTCCTGACCTAGTTTTTCTATAAAACAATCTTGCATGGCAGGTGTGATTTCAGTTGGCAATGCTGAAACATCTACACCAAAGCTTTCTAACGTTTTTTCTTGCTTTGCGTCTAGTAAGGGATGTTTATCTGCCGTGCTTTCTGACGAAGTACTATCTAAAGGTACATAGTTTTATAATGTACCCATCCTCTAGACAACTGTATTTGGTGAATTATGATACAATAAAGTCATATGAAAAGACTCACCCCCAAGCAAAAAGCACATATTGCTTTAGCCGCCTTGAAAGGCGAAAAAATTTC
>Ga0208904_1002104_pt1 | contig 12880 bp, 10 predicted proteins | sample AntAceMetag02UKB_FD_184774 | JGI IMG/M metagenome (GOLD analysis project Ga0208904, IMG submission 184774) | Saline lake microbial communities from Ace Lake, Antarctica - Antarctic Ace Lake Metagenome 02UKB (SPAdes) (version 2) | ecosystem: Environmental > Aquatic > Non-marine Saline and... | reverse complement strand
GAGCGCCGGTCAAACCACTTACCGGACCAACTCTCTGCGAATTGAGTACCACTATTGGGATTTCACATCCGATTGCCCAACCATAGGGATCGGCGTAGAGAATGAACCCGGGGCCGGATGTCGCTGTCATGGTCTTCATGCCACCGGCAGCAGCTCCGACAGCCAAATGCATGGCGGCACATTCGTCTTCAGCCTGAATGTAATATCCGCCAAACCGAGGTAGTTTCAGAGACATCGCCTCGGCAATTTCAGTAGCTGGTGTGATCGGATAACCTGCGAAGAGACGACAACCCGCCAGAATCGCACCCTCGGTTATGGCAAAATTTCCGGTTTCTAAAAAACGTTTCATTTATATTGCCCCTTGGTTTAATGGATTAAAATTTAAAAACTCGTAATGGTTCCGTTAAGCTACGCTTCCTTTTTTTTCGTGCACATCGATTGAAAAGTCGGGGCAGACATAATAACAGTCCATGCAGCCGATACAATTTTCCGGATGCTTCACTTCCATAGGTCTGTACCCTTTTTCATTAAATTTTTCGGCCGGCCCGAAAACATCGAGCTTACAAACTTCCACACAATAGCTGCACTCCTTGCAGCCTTCGCCGTGCAGGGTTATCTCAAACTGTCTGGCATCACAATCCCGGCAGCGTCCGGCCTCCATAATTGCCAAATCTTTTGTGAGTATGCCTTCAACAGCTGCAAAACTGCAGGTTCTCTCATCCAGAGGAATTGAGGGTATGATGACGCGCGTCCGTTTTCCTGCCGGGTATTCTACAACCTTAACCTCTTGCTCGGGAGTCGCCAGGGCTTGGTCTATTTGTCCGGATCCGCCGAGATACCTGTCAATCGATGCAGTAGCTTTTCGTCCGTGGGCAATGGCGTCGATTATAGATGCAGGGCCGGTTACAACATCGCCACCCGCGAAAATACCAGGCTTATCCGTGGCAAGCGTCGCTGTGTCAGTCTTGATAAAACCACCTCTATCCAGGGTCACACCCAAAGAATCGGTTCCAACCGGTACCTGTCCGATGGCTGCTATCAAATTATCATATTCTTTTTTGTACTCACCATCATTTACCGGAATTGGACTTGGACGCCCACTGGCATCTTTTTCCCCCAATTTCATGCAAGTCAGTGTCATCTCAAGTGATCCGTTTTTTGAGGCAACTGCAGTTGGTGCCGCCAGATACTGGAAGGTAATCCCTTCAAGGCCGGCGGCAGATACCTCTTCTTCGTAAGCTGTCATTTCTGATTCTGTTCTACGGTAGAATACGGCAACTTCTTTGGCGCCCAACCGTATCGCACTACGGGCTGCGTCCACCGCAGTGTTCCCGCCACCAATCACAGCGACCCGCTTTTCGATTTTTACACTATTGTCCAGATTGACATTTCTCAAAAAAGAGATCCCATCTACCACACCCGGCAGGTCATCTCCCGGAACGCCAAGTTTTGCACCCTGGTGGGCGCCACAAGCGATAAAAACAGCATCAAAACCCTCTTTCTGCAACTGATCCAAAGATTCTACCCGATGTCCTGTTTTTATTTCAACACCGACTTCCTTAAGATAATCTATTTCATCATTCAGTGTTGCCCGTGGCAGGCGATAGGCTGGGATCCCCACGCGCAGCATACCCCCGGTCTGTTCAAGCGCCTCAAGTACGGTTACCTTGTGACCTGAAACAGCGAGATAATAGGCGGCCGTTAGGCCACCAGGTCCTGCCCCTATCACTGCCACGCGTTTGTTGGTATTCGGGGCAAGCGTCAGGCTCTTATACCATAATTCGCTTCCTTCTTCCGCCGCTACACGCTTCAACGCCCGGATGGCGAGGGGTCCGCCAAAGTGTTGATTACTGCACTTTATTTCGCAGGGGGCATAGCAGGCATAACCGCAGATAGATGGAAATGGGATCTTTTCCCGGATAACTGCCAGGGCCTGATCAAAATCGCCATCTTTCAGGCGCCTGATATAACGTGGGACATCTATCCCAACAGGGCAAGCACGTTGACAGGGAGCATTAACCATACTCGTTCTTGGAACAAATTTTTCGTTCATTGGTTCAAACCTCCAGGAAATTTTTTAAAAATATCTTCTTCACATCTTCTCCTTTGCGCCAGGGGAGAGAATTAAGGATTTTCAGATCCTGAGTCCCGGGGTTGTCTGGTTCGTGAGAAGCAAAACGTCGGCACTAAATTACAAGCCGGTCCAGCAGGAGTAGGAACCAAACAGCCCCCGGGGCGAGGGGTTATAGTCCCAGCATCAATCTGGCTTCATCCGGGGAGGCGATTTCGCGTCCATATTCACCAGCAAAGCGGACAATTCGCTCCACAAATTGGGCGTTGGATTTTACCAGGACACCGCGTTGATAATAGATATTATCTTCCATTCCGACCCGGATATGTCCACCCATGATAAGGCCCATCATAGCCATCGGCAGATGACCTGTGCCGATTCCGGTCAATGACCAGGTTGCATCCTCAGGTAAGTAGTCATGAAGGTGAAGTAAGGACTTAGGTGTTGCCGGAGCCCCCCAGGGTGTACCCAGCACAAATTGGAAATGCAATGGATCCTTCAATTTTCCTTTATCTCTCATGCGTAGTGCAGCAATCATCATGCCGGAGTCAAATATCTCGATTTCCGGTTTTACCTCTTTTTCTTTCATCATTTTGGCAGCCTTATTCAGAAAATCCGGCGGATTGCTGAAAACGCCTCCTCCCAGATTTATTGAGCCGGCATCAAATGAAGCCAATTCGGGTTTCAATTCTAAAGGTGCCAGACGGTCTTCAACCGGTAAATTTCTTCCGGCAATGCCGGAGGTGGTCAAACACATTATCAGATCCGTTTTCTCCCTCAACGGGGTTACGACCTGACGAAACAATTCGATATCTTGAGTCCCCAATCCGGTGTCCGGCTCACGCATGTGGATATGGACGACAGATGCGCCTGCGTTCCAACACTCGATCGAGGAGTTTACGATTTCCTCAGGTGTATAAGGGATGTCTGGCGCAACATTCCGCATGATGCGGCTGCCAGTTATGGCTGCAATGATAATTAACTTATCTTCCGATGATTGCTGGTTATTTTTACTTCTCGATTGCATAATTGGCCCTTGCCTGAATTATTTCATTAAAATGACTTTTAGATTCATTGAAGTGTCAGTGAAAAATCTCCCTTTTTTATTTGAACATAGGCCATATCATTTCGTTTTGTGAGTTCACGCACCAGATCCAGAACCGGTTTATCCCCCCTCAGGTAGTCATAATTCTTTGGACCTGCAGCCAGAACACCGTCAACTGCTTCTTGCTTTGAACTCAAAACCCGAAGCAGGAATTCCTCATCCGAAATACTGGGGTCGAAATCCTGGCGAAGTTCTTCGATTGATCTTTGAGGCGGTTCCCAGTTCAACAGTTCCCTGGTCCGTGGCAAGCGCATAATTAAATCCATCACCTCTTTATCCACTGAAGCGGCCATTTCGCCGTAATGTCCTAGGGCATATTTGATGATTTCATCGGTGACGATCTTATAGCGCTCTCCCGCTGTGTAATTCAGGATCGCCTGAGCACCGATGTATTGTGAAAGGGGTGTAACCATGATTGGATATCCCAACTCTTTGCGTATGCGGGTGATTTCCTGCAGGAGTTCCGGTAAGCGATCTTCAAGTCCCCGTCTGGCCAGTTCAGCCGCATAATTCGACATCATTCCCCCGGGAACCTGGTGTTCATATTGAGCGAGGTCGTGTTCTACAGGGATGCCAATTGGGAACCCTTCCCGTTTGGCCACATATCGAAAATGGTCGGTGACATCTCTTAGGGCATTCTCGTCCAGGCTTGATGAAAAACCCAGATGGTGGAGATTTTCTAAAATATTGTCAGCAGATGGCTGTGAAGGTCCGTTAGCAAGGGGTGACACAGCAGTGTGCACAGTTTGGACCCCCAGTTTGATCGCCTCGAGATAACACAAAGGCGCCAGGCCGGTTGTGCAATGTCCGTGGATCTCTAGGGGAATTCCGACAATATTCTTCATAATCGCTGGAACCAAGGTCCGGGTTCGTTCGGGCGTCAAAACACCTCCCACATCCTTGATAAATATTCTGTCGGCCCCGGCTTTTGCAATTTCCAACGCTTTGTTGGCATAATATTCATCCGTGTGAACAGGGCTGTAAGAGTATATCAAAGCGACCATTGTAGTGAGTCCGGCTGCTTTGGACCACCCGATCGCTTTCTTAATTTCGTTAATATCATGGCAGGGATCGTTAATTCTGATCAGTTTTGCTCCTGCTGCGGCGATTGTCTTCGCCCAGAATTCAGTCACTGAATCTGGAACGTTTCCGAAATTCCGGAGAACGCCACCGACGATCAGCGGTGTGTTGGGCATGGCCTGCGAAAGGAGACGCATTCTCTCCCAGGGATTTTCCTGCTGGTTGCGGATACACCAGTCCATACTGATTAAGGCCATGAAGTCTAGGGCCTCGAATCCTACCTTGTCCACGGTCGGTGCAATTGAGAGCATCATGCCCGTCGTCATCCGACCATTCCATAGGCTTTGGTGGGCATCTCGCAGCGATGTATCAACAAATGTGATTTTTTTCATTGTCTGTTATTCTCCTCCAGCATGATCTAATAAGTTCTCAAGCCATTTCGTATTGATATCGCCGTTTACATAGTCGGCATTCTCAATCAGTGAAGACGAAAACCGGATGGTTGTATCCACACCGGTCACAATAAACTTTTTCAGAGCAGCCTGCATTCGTTCAATAGCCTCTCCCCGGTTTCTACCCGTGACGATTAACTTGGCCAGGAGTGAGTCATAAAAAGGGGGAACTATATAACCGGGAAAACAATGGGTGTCTACTCGCGTTCCGGTTCCGCGGGGGGGCTCCCAGGTTAGGATCCTGCCAGGAGACGGTCGAAAGTTGTCATCAGGCTGTTCGGCATTAATGCGACACTCAATGGCATGCCCCGTGATCTGAATCTGCTCCTGAGTAAAGCTGAGCTTCTTACCGGCGGCAATCCGAATTTGTTCTTTCACAAGATCTATACCGGTAATCATTTCTGTCACGGGATGCTCCACTTGAATTCGAGTATTCATTTCCAGGAAATAGAATCGTCCCTGATCCTGATCCAGGACAAATTCAATCGTCCCGGCATTTTCAAATTGTATGTGTTGTGCCATCTTAATCGCAGATGTGCACATTTGCTCCCTGATTTCATCAGATAAGACGTGTGATGGTGCCTCTTCCACCATTTTTTGATAACGACGCTGCAGTGAGCAATCCCTTTCAAATAAATGAACAATATTACCGAAGCAATCAGCCATTATTTGAATTTCAATATGCCGCGCATTGGGTATAAGATGTTCAATAAAAATACGATCGTCCCCAAATGCCGCGCGAGCCTCTGCTGATGCTTCCTCATAGGCTGACTCAAGATCTTTGGAACCATAAACAGCTTTCATGCCTTTTCCACCACCACCGGCTGCCGCCTTCAAAAGCAACGGGAATCCGACCGTTTCAGCAAACGTTTTTGCTTCAGCAAGATCATGAATCAACTCCGATCCTGGAATCACTGGTACCCCCAGCTCCTGAGCCGTTTTCCGGGACACGAGTTTATCCCCCATTTGCCGGATGTTATCTGGACTTGGGCCAATGAAAGTCAAGTTGTATTCAGCACAGGCTTCTCCCAGTTCAGGCTGTTCAGCCAGAAAGCCATACCCTGGATGAATGGCATCCGCCCGAGTCTGACGGGCTGCGGTAATAATGGTTCCGACTTTCAGGTAGCTTTGCAGGGGGGCGGCCGGTCCAATGCAGATGGCTCTGTCTGCCATTTTTGCAGGGAGGCTTTCCATGTCGGCATCAGACAATGCCACTACAGTCTTAATTCCAAGATCCTGACAAGCCCGGATAATACGGACAGCGATTTCACCTCGATTTGCAATCAAGACACGGGAAATTTCTCTCATTCTTTACCGGATGCGTTTTGGTTTGTGTCCGGTTCCACCAAAAAAAGAACCTGGCCAAATTCGACCAACTCGCCGTCCTCCGCACAGATGCGCTTAATACGACCATTGACTCCAGCTGGAATACTACTGTAAAGCTTCATTACTTCAATGATGCAGATGGTTGTCTTGTCGTCCACCACGGTATCAATCTCAACGAAAGACGGCTCCCCCGGTTTTGGGGCCATATAAAACGTTCCCAGCATCGGCGATTTTATCGGAATCAGGCCAAGTTCTGCGATCTCTTCTGCAATAATTTTTTTCTTTTCCTGTTGTTCTGACGGCTGAGTTAAATCTGAAGGTGCAGGGGGATCGCCCTTGACTGAGATGGCTTTTTCTGAGAATCCCTTTTTTTCAACCAGAACACCATTTTCGCTTTTACTGGCAATGACTTTTAGATCCCCCATTTCCAAATGAAGTTCACCAAACCTGGATTCTTCAATGAGTTTTAATATTTGGATGACATCATCTTCGTTTAAATCCACCATGATTTTCCATTTGAAAACAAGTTGTTGAGACAGATCATCGCTCATTTAGCACGATCGACGATTAGAAATCGTATAAGATCACTTCATTACTGCTCGATGCCGCTGAGTTTACAATATATGTGCCACCTTGTAATATCTAAAAATTACAATAGCATATATACGGCTAGTTCCATGACTGGACACTGATTGTCCTTTTTTTGGACATGTCCCCCGAATTCTCATCCTTTGTCGTGAATCAAATTTATGGATGTTAGGTTAATTCATTTGATAAGCTGAAAAGTTGCCAGGGAATTAGTGTTTGAGAAACTCAAACCCTGAAAAACATGTTTTGCTTATGGACATGTACAAAAAAAAGCCGCTCTGCCGATGATGGAGTGATCATCGGCTTGAAGAAGGTGGAGGCAAGATTTCTTTTCAGGTATTTTTTAGAGAGGGGGGATCTGAATGGAATATTGGCTTATTTTATTATATAGCGACGATCGGGAAATACCGAGTCGTTTTGCTGCCTGTCTTTTATTCCCTTTGCACGAACTCAAGGCGTGCGTGATTAGTTGAACTTCATCTCTTTCAATTCTCTTTTTCAAGTGCAAATCTTCATGTTTCTTCTCACGCTGGAACTTGGATATCGTATTGATGATGTGCTGCGGTAGATGATTTATTTCTAAGACATTGTCTTCAGGTATGATACAAAAAGAGAGGTTCATTAAATTCCTGAGCTCCCGAATGTTCCCGGGCCAGCTGTAATTCATCAGAGCATCAAGGGCTTGTTCACTTATCTGCATATCTTTGATCGAAGATTTATGGATAAAATGGTTGATTAACAGCGGAATATCTTCGACTCGGTCTCTCAAAGGTGGTATTTCCAAGGTCATTGTTGATAAGCGATAGAAAAAGTCCTGTCGAAATTTCCCCTCATCCATCAGAACATTCAGTTTTCTATTTGTCGCCGCCACAAGCCTGAAGTCGACCTCAACCGGCTGCACACCTCCGACTCTTTCTACTCTTTTATCCTCTATAACCCTGAGTAATTTCGCCTGGGCTGTTAAGGGCAGTTCTCCTATTTCATCTAAAAATAGGGTCCCACCATTTGAGAGCTCTATTTTTCCGAGTTTACCTTTTTGTCGAGCGCCGGTGAAGGCGCCCTCGTCATACCCGAAGAGCTCAGACTCAAGTAGTTCATGGGGTAGCGAAGCGCAGTTCACACACACTAAAGGGCCGTCAACACGGTCGCTGGCATGGTGGATTGAGTGGGCAAACAGCTCTTTACCGGTACCGGTCTCTCCACTGATTAAGACAGTGTTTTCAGATCTCGCATACTTTTCACTCAGGATTTTTAGCTGGCTTAGCGCTTCACTGTTTCCGATAATATCGTCAAAACAATATTTAGGTATCAATAAATCGGTAATTGTCCGCTTGTAATTCTGGACCTTTGTCTCCAGCAAATCCAGTTTTTTGACCATCTCCTTGATTTCAGCAATATCTTTGAAGAGACACTGTGTAATAGCACCAATAAAAATCCCTTTCCGATAAATCGGAATACGATTGACGATTAGAGTTCCCCGCCCTTTGTAATGGTACTTCCGGCCCAGATGGGTTTTCTTTGTTTTGATGATATGGGGTAATTGAGAGTCAGGGAAGAAATCGGTGATATGTCTACCGTACGCATCTTTTCTATCCACTTCAATCAAATCCTCATATTGCTGGTTCATGAAACGAATAATTCCTTGAGGATCAACAAAAATAATGCCAACATCAGCCTGGTCAAGAATGAGCTCTAGCACGTTCAACAAAGCTTCGACATTATTCAGATCGCTGTCCAAATCGTCACCCGCTCGCGATTCTTTCAGAGTGGATAATCGACCTCCTGAGTCAATTCTATTGCCGACTTCGCGTTGGTTTATATTTTTTTTTGTCATTATCGCTACCTTTATCGCGGAACACTATACCGGCGTTCTCCAAATGCATGGTCGGTTGCTTTACAAATCAGTGTCCAAAAATTATACACTATTGCACGTCTATTGTCAAAAAAGTTGCAAGAATTAGTGTTTGATTTAATCTGATCAAAGCCCATATTGTTGATTGAATTAAAATTTTTTATTTTGGCATATTTATTGAGTACTATACTAACAATTCAATCAATTTTTAAATAAATGATTCAAAAATTCGACCCATAGGATGCTAAGAAATTCAATTTTTCGTTGGGATATCTGGTCATTAAAAACCAAATATCAGAAAAAGGGTCCCGACACAAAAAGCTGACAAAAGCACAGGTTTTCTCTAATCACCAAAAGTCTAAAACCAGCTGCCGTGTAGTACATGTTTTCGGGTTCATGAATCATTGGATAACATGACCCCTGCAGATGTGTTCTTTGACCGCCACAAGGAGATTCAGACGGCAAGGGAGATGGTTAAGTCCATGACGCTGAATCGAAGATGATTTACCAACATGGGTTTACACCCACCCGACCAGCAAGTCATTCGGCTTGCTGTATTTAGAGTAAGTGTCTCTTAGCATTTTTGAAATAAGGTCTCAAAAGGTTTGATTACATAAGTAGCCAGACTGAAAACTCAAGGTCGGTACTGCCGTTATTGTCGGGATTTCAGACAGTATCATTTTCTATTTTCCACCTGAACGCAACCATCATTTAACTGACAAGACGGAGGCTTTATGCTTCAGAATTCATTTATGCCTTTTTTCGGCACATTCGCTTGGCTCTCCATTATGCTGATCGTTGGTGTGATCCTCCGAGCCAAGGTTGGATTTTTACAGAAGTACCTCTTCCCTGCTTCCATCATTGGCGGTCTCCTTGGGTTTATCCTGATCAGTGTCGGATGGATCAATATTCCTCACGTCGAGTTCGCCAAATTCGCCATCTACCTCTTTACCATTAACTTCATTTCCATCGGATTGACTGGAGCTGATGAAGCTACCGTCAAACCCGGCAGTACAATTCGAAAGACGATGTTGAGGGGCATGGTCTGGATGGCTATTGTGTGGGCGGCTGTTTTCTCGCTGCAGTCATTGATCAGTGTAGGCCTCATTCAGGTTACCAATTTATTCACTGAACCCATCTGGGGAGGAATCGGATACCTGGTTTCCGCCGGATTCGCCCATGGTCCAGGACAGGCCGTGGCACTTGCCGATGTCTGGCAGGGTTCCTTCAATATCCCCAACACTGTCTCTTTTGGACTGACATTCGCAGCGGTGGGATTTCTGGTGGCAAGCATCGTCGGCGTGCCACTGGCCAACTGGGGCATCAGAAAGGGCCTGCCGGTGAACGCCCCCAAGGAACTGCCCCGGGATTTCGTCACCGGTCTGGCCGACAAGGGCAAAGGCATTAACGCCGGTCAACTGACCACACACCCCGGAAATGTTGACGGTCTGGCATTTCAACTGGCCATTCTGATGGTAGCCTTTTTCATCACCTACTTTGTCTGCCTGGGACTGAAAGCGGTTCTCCCGGGTCCTATCAAAGCCATCGCCTTCGGCCTGATGTTTCTCTGGGGTATGATCGTCGCAGCAATCATCCGTTTTATACTCGGAAAACTGGGACTGACGGCCTACTTGGATAATAATGTCCAACGTCGCATCACCGGTGTCGCGGTGGATTTTATGGTAGTAGCCACCCTGATGGCAGTTAAAGTTGCCGTCATCTGGGCCTTTATCGTACCCATTGTAGTTGTGTGTCTGGCCTCTGCCATATTCACCACCCTGTTTCTACTGTATTTCGGGAGCCGTCTGAATGAATTGGGCTTTGAGCGTTTCATTGCGCTTTTTGGATCCACCACGGGAACCGCCGCCAGTGGATTGCTGCTATTGAGAATCGTCGATCCCGAGTTCAAGACACCGGTTGCACAGGAACTGGGACTGACGAACATCTTTCTCGTGCTGCTGACTCCTATCTCCTTCATTATATTTCCGCTGCCCAAGATCGGCCTGATGTTCGGCGTGTTGTTATCCATCATTTTAACAGTCGTCGCGCTGATTCTGCTCAAGGTTTTAAAATTCTGGGGCAAGCCAACCTGGAACTGATGTTGTGCAGAGGGCTCCTCCCAGCCCTCTATTAACCAGTTCACTGCGGTTATCTGCAGCCATATAAGTTCCAGTATTTTGTCAGTGGCATCATTAGAATCCAACAGAGAATATTCATCAGGGAAAGCTTCAATTGTGTTCTTTATTGGTGTTTTCAAGCGATTCTAGTGCATATTTCACAGCATTGATGCACCTTGGGTAGGTCATCTATTAACTTGCCTTTAAGTGCTTTAATCCACGGTAAATTGCTCTTGAAGTATTACCTGTTCTGATAATTCCATTGTACCCGATTGACTCCATTCATTACCCTGGCACAGTATCAATTTTAGGAGCCATTTTTGAATAATCGACAATTGCTTCAAGCTCTTTTATATTAGGTAGGCGCCAGTCATTTTTTCCTCCTAGTGTGAGGTTTTCGCAATATTCAATTGCGCCACCCCAGGAATTAAGTTCTCCTTCTGTTTTTTGCCAAGTTAATCCGGAGTTCTCGTCTGATACAGTATCATCACCGTTATCAATAAGGTTTTTTTGGCTTATTTCTCCCCTAACACATCGTGTATAGTACAATTCAAAAAGTGATATCTAATTGGATAGGATGTTCTATTCGATAAGATAAAAATATTTTTTAATTCTATCATTTACAACCTAAGTGCTGGAGTGATGCAAATCCCTTTTCAATTGGATATTCGCAAGAGGGCATTTATTCACCATATGGAATATACAGGTATTATCGTATTTACGTTGAATACAATGAAGTCAGATTGTTGAAGAAAGACAGAACCACGGTTCCCGTTGAAATATTTAGTATTTCGGCGACAGGTTTGTCTGAATCTGAAAACCAAAATTCAGATGGTTTTATGGGAACCCAGGGGGTGGCCAGGGATATCACAAATCGGAAAAAGGCTGAGGCGGAACGGGAAAAAATAATCCCACAACGAAACGCTGCTTCGGTAGTGAACCCGCAGGCCCCCTTTGATTTCGCTCAGGGACCTGGTGATCTCAGCCTGTGCACTGGTCGATGACTGAATTCCCTATTTGAACAACTTGGCCAATTCAGGATAACCCTCCTGCTCTAGTTTCTCTTTGGGTATAAATTTCAATGATGCTGAATTGATACAATATCTCAGTCCTGTCGGCTTTGGCCCATCAGGAAAGAGATGGCCGAGATGGGAATCACCGTATGTGCTGCGAACTTCAGTCCGTTCCATGAACAGACGACGATCCTTTTTTTCCGAAATATTTTTTGAGATAAGGGGCCTGCTGAAGCTGGGCCAACCGGTTCCGGATCGATATTTGTCCTTCGAGCTGAAAAGAGGCTCTCCGGAAACAATATCAACATAGATGCCTTCCTGCTTATTATCCCAGTATTCATTGCTGAACGGCTTTTCGGTCTCTTCATGCTGCGTGACTTGATATTGCAGCGCTGTCAGCTTTTTGCGCAAAACGTCATCGGAAGGTTTCATGTATTTTCCACTTTCCTTTATCTTCACCATCTTTTCTTTTCCCCAGATCCTTTTCAAGAACTGGTCACGACCCGAATTGGAGCGATAGTATTTGTAGCGAAGCGCATGGGTTTTATAATAGTTCTGATGATATTTCTCCGCTTTATAAAACTGCTTTAACGGGGTGATATTCGTTTGGATAGGTTTGTTGAAACGGCCAGATTTTCCCAGGCGCTCTCTGGATGCCTCTGCCAGGCGCTTTTGCTTCTCATTATGATAAAAAATTTCAGGCCGGTACTGGGACCCCCGATCGACAAACTGCCCTTTCGGGTCGGTTGGATCCATGGTTCTCCAGAACACATCCAGTAACTCCTCATAGGTCACCTTTTGAGGATCATATTGGACCTGAATTGCTTCTGTATGGCCGGTTCTGCCAGAGGAGACCTGCTCGTATGTGGGGTTCATAACATCGCCCCCGGTATATCCGGAAACTGCCTCAATGACGCCTTCCACTTTCTCAAAATCTGATTCTGTGCACCAGAAACACCCTCCGGCAAAGGTTGCCAGGCCGATGTTCGCTGATATGGATTTTTCCATGGTGTTCTCTCTGGCCGGCTTATCCTTCGCGAAATTGACACCCACTACCAGTAACCCGGCTACGGCTAAAGTGATGATAAAAGTGATTGTTTTCATTTGAATTCCTCCATATGTCAATGGGAATAACTTGAAACCGGTTTATCGTTCGGGGAACCGGGTTGCACAATATGATTTTATTATAACCCATCTGAGGAAGGAATTTATCACAGAATATTAACATTTCAATCACAGTTAAAAAATTTTATCTCTGAGGAGAATTATACCCGCGCATGGTATAAGTCCCTTTCAATCGGAGACTCGTTTAAAGATGATCCAAGGCTCGTCTAAT
>Ga0208904_1002098_pt1 | contig 12890 bp, 18 predicted proteins | sample AntAceMetag02UKB_FD_184774 | JGI IMG/M metagenome (GOLD analysis project Ga0208904, IMG submission 184774) | Saline lake microbial communities from Ace Lake, Antarctica - Antarctic Ace Lake Metagenome 02UKB (SPAdes) (version 2) | ecosystem: Environmental > Aquatic > Non-marine Saline and... | reverse complement strand
AACAAGTAGTATTAACATTATATGGGGTGACAGGACCATGAGACTAAAAAATAATTCAAATTTTACAAAACATATAAGTTTAGCTGATGGAAAAGATATTCATATTTATCCAGAAACAGAAGAAGAAGTGCCTGATGAATTACATTATAAAGTCAAAAACAGAATAGATAATGATTCAGATCTTGAAGTGCTTACTGGAAAAAAAAGGTATGTAAAGAAATTAACTAGAGAAGAAGCTTACAAGATGACTAAAGATACACAAGTAAAACACTTAGAGAAATTTGGCGTAACTAAAAAAAAAATACCAAAATACGAACAAGGCAGAGTAAATCTAATATTAGAACTACAGGAATAAAATGGCTTATGAATTATCTTGGCAGGAAATTGAAACAGGTGATGGTCGTTTTGAAAATGATGAGTTTGATGTAGCACTAACTTCTGATGTTACCATTTATATAAAAGCTGATGGAACAGATACAGCAACTGCAAGATATTTAAACTTAGAAAGAAGGGCAAAAACTGTTGTAATAAGGCCTGGAGCATCTATTTCAATCAAAACAATCAATGGAAAAGTGTTAAAAGTTCCAATCACAATCACAGCAGACACTACATTTACTATGAGCAAAGGTGTAATGTGGAAAAGTTGTGTACTTACTACTGAAGATGCAAATACAAATATAAAAATATTGGTGACATAATGGCAGCTAGTCCTCGAACCCCTCATCCAATACAAGTAAAAGATTCTAATGCTACTACTGGAACTATTTTGAGGATATTCAATAGAACAACTGGAGATACTGAAACTGTTAAATTTAACGCATCAGGAACAACAGCTATAGATTTAGCCAGCCCTGATATATTCACTAATCTTTATACTGTAGGAGATGTAATAGTGTTTAGTATTCATGGAAAATATGAGGGAAGCAATACTTACACTATATCTGGTGGAAGTGGTAAAGTTACAATAACATCTGCTGCCTCTGCAGCTCCAGGGGTGACAATATGAAGAAACTGATTTTAATCTTAATGATATTTATCTGTATGTTTTCAGCATTTGCAGATTCTACACAAACAGCAGTTATGAATACAGCCACAAATCTATGGCAAACAACAGCTACTCCTAGTTTTAGTGTAACTTGCACAGGAAATAATACTCTTTATAATGTTTCAATTTGGACTGATGGTGTTCAAACAGGAACAGTAGATACTTATAATTGGCATACTAATACAAGCACTATTACTTATGATGTAGCAAATGGTACTACTACAACTATAACTTTTAATGAGACAGTTCCTCAAAATTATACAACTGGTTTAATGATTGGAGCTACTTGTGAACCTTCTGATGGAGCTAGAAATGAAGTAACTGTTTATACATCTAATATAACAGTATTGATTGATTCGGTTTCACCAACAGATGTAGCACAGTTTGGATGGCATATATGTGGCGGAGTGTGTATTGATGCAGTTCCAGAAATAGAATTTAACTCAACAAATGAGACAAGCTTTAATTATTATCTTATTACACTTAAAGACCAAGATGATGAATCTATAAATTCAACAACCAGATGGTATAATCAATATGGAACTAATGGAACTGGATCAAATATTAAAATAAATTTATCACTTCCTAGAACAGGCAGCAGAACAAATATAACAGTAGCTGCTTATGATAAAGCCGGAAATTCCTTTTTAGGAACAGAAGAAGGACAATCTAAACTTTATTACCATAACTCAACAGGATATGAATTAGCTGCAGGTTGGAATGTTTTGGGTATTGTAAGAGATGATGATGTAAATTTATCAGATATATCAAGCGAAACAGGGGCAAGTGTTGTGGCTATGTATAATAACTCAGCAGGATCATTTACAAGTTATACAGTTGGAACTTCTACTAATGCAGATCATATTCTTAAAAGAGTAGCAGATACAAATACTTCAAGAAATAATGTTTTCATTTATATGGATGCAGCAGGAACATGGGAAGGATGCGGTAGAAACTTCTCAACAAGTGCAATTTATGGAGATGATATTCTTTATAATAATTCAAACAATGATTGGAATGTTGTTGGAATAACAAGACCAGAGATAACCTTTAATGATTTAAACGTATCTCTTGATGGTGAGAGTTCAGCTGCAAGTTATGTAAACTATACTGACCAAACATATTATTCTTACTTTATAGCAAACACATACAATCAGGAAATCAAGATAAAAAGAGGGGAAGTGTTGTTTATATTATCCAACTCTTCAAGTAATTACAACTGGACAAACCAGACTTTAACCTAGGTGAAACTATGAAAAAACTAATAATTCCAATGATTTTGATGTTAATGATTATCCCTTTAGTTGTTGCTTTTATGATGCCTTATCCTATTCATGGTAAAGTCACACTTTATGGAGAACCTCAGAGTAAAATAGATGTTTCATTTACAAATGTAAGAACTGCAGAAACAGTTACTGTAACTACAAATGATAAAGGAGATTATCAGATTGAACTTGCTAATCTAAAAGAAGGTTATAGATACGGAGATACAGTTTATGTTAAAGGTTGCAAAGGAGATACTAATTGCATTGTAACTTTTGAAATAGAAGGTGGAAGCAAAAGGATTGATTTTCCAATATCAGATTCAAATGTAGAGATTGCAATGATGGGAGTATGGGTTGCAACAGGAGATTTATTAACAGCACAAGGATTCTGGTGGTTTGCAGGATTCATGGGTTTAGTAACTTACTGGTATAGAAGAAAAGAAAAGACTGGTAAGAAGATGCTTATCTCATTCTTTAAAAGATTAAGAGAAGGCAGATATAAATAATATTCACAATCCAAGCGGATAAAAACTAAGCAAGAGCTGTAATAGTTCTTCATGGTGAATAATATGGCATACACTTCAACAAAACAAGTTTTGGACTTAATAGGATTATCAAATAATGTAAATCACGAAACATTAGCTACAGGTGATGGAACTACTTCTAGCATTGACTTAGATAATGAAAATGTAATAGCTAGTTCTTATACTGTATATTATGGAGATACTAATTCCAATACATTTACTGATTTAACTGAAACAGAAGATTATACTATTGATAAAAATAAAGGAAAATTAGTATTGACAACTACAGGCCTTTCTAAAACAGATGAAAAAGTGATTTATGCTAAATATGTGTGGTGTGAACCTTTTACTGATGATGAAGTTGCTGCACAAATATCTTTTGCAGATTCAGAAGTTAATGAGATGACTGGAAGAAAATGGGACACCCCGGAAGATTTTACAGAAGAGATAGATTATGAACAAATCCTTAGAGGAAGTGACTATCCTATTTATGCAACAACAGAAGACAGAACAAGCGAGAAATTATCAGATGAATATGTGCTTGTAAGTCCTAAGTACAGGCCTCTTGCAAGTGTTACAAAAATAGAGTTCTATGATATAGATGGAGATGAAATAACAGATGCAGAGCTTGATTCTGATAGTTATCCTGGAGAATGGGAATGGTACAGTTATGGAAAGATAATGTTTAAAGATTATTCACCACTTACTGCAGCAAAGAAAGTAAAGGTTACTGGAACATATGGATTAGATGTAACTCCTAATAAAATCATTGAATTAAGCGGTTGGCTGACTGGCCTTAGACTTTATATGAATCTATCTGGTGGATCATACAATGATGTAACAAGTTATTCAATGGGTGGAGCAACTGTTTCAATTGGTGAGCCCTATATAAATGTGCGTGAGTTTTTAACCCAAGCAAACAGAAGAGTAGAACAGCTTATGAGATGGATAGGACAGAAAACGGTTTTTACGGTGGTTTAGAGGGGTTTTAAGCGTTTCTTTAAATCTCTATATTACATAATACAAATAGTTAAATATCACCATGTGTTAATAAAAGATGGTGATAATATGGAAATTAAAAAATTTATCTGCATCCAATGTGGAAAAGAGTTTGAAAAGAAAGTATATGGTAAAGGAAGAGAGTTTAAGTTTTGTGGAATGAATTGTTATTGGCAAAACAAAAAAGGCAAAAAAATTGAACATTTGAAGGATATTCAATTTAAGAAAGGGCATAAATTAAACTTAGGGAAAAAAAGACCAGATGTTACATTAAGAAATTTGGTTAATAATCCTATGAAAAATACAGTTTCACAAGAAAAATCAAGTGATACTCACAAAGTTCATGGAAGATGGGTAGGAAGGTCCAAGGCATTTAGATACAAAAAAGAGATTTGTGAGGTATGTAAATCACAATCAAATCTTGAAGTGCATCATATTGATAAAAATAGAGAAAATAATGAATTGACAAATCTTTTAGTGTTATGCAAAAAATGTCATCAAAAAATACATAACAGATTAAATGAATTAGAGAGAAAAAATGGGCTTAAAATTAGGGAATTTCGCAAGGAACAGATTTAAAGAAATATTAAACAAAACTTCATTTTCTGCAGCAACTAAGGATAATTTAACAAGAATCTCTATTACTAGAACAAAAGACTCTGGTGGAAGAGTTACTAATGTTACTGAAACAGAAACAACAATATCAGGATTTATTGGTTATGTTACATCAAAAGACAGAAGCTTAGTAGAGCAAGGATTTGTTTCCTTTGGAGATGCAACCCTTTTTGTTGAACAAGATACTACATTAGATCTAGGTGATGAAATAAAAGACGAAGGTTCAGTAAGATGGGAAATAACCAAACTTGTCCAGGAACCAAGAATACAAGGCCTAGTTACTCACAAAAGATATGCTTTAAAGAGGAGAGATTGATAGAAGTAAATAATGAGGATGTTGAATTGATAATGAAAGCAGTTACTAAATCAATGGCCCAAGACCTACAAAGGGAAATTAAGAGGCTTATAAAGATTGAAAGCGGTTATGCTACAGGAGAGTATGAGGATTCTATTCAAATGAGAGAAGTTTCTGATGGTTATGAAGTTTTTACTGATAAAGAATATGGCCCTTATTTAGAGTGGGGAACAGGATTATTTGTCGCGGCAGGACATGGCACACCGCATAGAATAGTTCCTACTACTAAAAAAGCACTCAGTTGGATAGATAGAAGAACAGGCAAGAGAATATTTGCGAAGAGTGTAAAAGGAATACACCCAAGATTTTACTTTACTAAGTCTTATGAATTAATCAAAGCAGAATATAAAGATGATATTACTAGGAAGATTATGAGAAACATAACAGGAAGAGCTAAAATAGAACTTGCTGAAAGATTTGAAAAAACTGGATTAGTAGTAGGTAGAGCAATATGATAACAAATGAACCAGATGTACTTATAATGGATTTGCTTAGAGATGGCAATTATGGTATTGATGATTATAATACAAACAGAATAGATGCAGGTGGAAATCCAGCAAAACATTGGATATTTACTGATATGCCTAGAATAGATTTAGTTAAAAACAGTTATCCTAGAGTTGGAGTAGTTGAAGTTTCAGAATCAGGAGAAATAATTGGATTAGAAGCTACAAGCGAATGGAACAATATAAGGATGGCCTTTTTTATTAGAACCAAAAAAGATTTAGATGTTCCAAAAATAACAGGAAGAGCAACACTTACTTTAACAGATTCACTTCAAACAACTACAATTAGCATGGAGGAATAAATGACAGATCCTAAGACTCCAAAACCGATTAAAATAACAGTAAGTGATGCAGATGGGGCTTTGCTTTCTGGAGCAGTTGTTTATGCTTATAATTCAAATAACTATGAGTTTAGTAATGAAAAAGGTACAACAAATTCAAGCGGTGTAACAATTATGGATATGGCAAACTTCCCAAATGGATATACTACAGGAGATGTTATAAATTTTTTAGTGCAAGAAACAGCAACCTCTCACATAGATGGCCAAGATGTAGTAGATAAGTTAGCAAGGGAACTGATTAAAAACATTAAGGCAAATATCAAGAGTTATTCAGGAACTAAGAATGTTTTGTTTTACAATGGGCTTCTTGCAAATTCAAAAGAACCCTATGATGAAGCAAATAAATTATTCAAAAGAAGAGTGGAGTTGAATTTTAAAGCAATAAACATAGGGGAGATATAAATGGAAAAAACTGAAAAAAAGAATAACAAAACTATTGAAGAGCATTATATTTATGTTGGGGACAAAGAAGAAACAAAAGTCAAAATGAAAGGCATGGGTTGGATAGTTCTTAATAAAAATACAGAGTTTGTAATAAACAATGAAAGAGCTTTGAATCAGATTAAGGATGATAAGAGATTCAAGAAAAAAGGTGTAAACACCAAAGGAGGCGATTAGAGTGGTTGCATGCGAAGGCTTATATCCTGACAGAGAAGTTCAAATTTGGTATGACTTAGAAACAGTTTATGGAACAGGAGCAGGTGCTATGGCTGAACTAGGAAAAGTAACAAGTTTTAATAGCAATTTAAGTGATGAAGTGCAAAGACTTCATGGATTAGGTGAAGGAAGAAATGAAACTTCTGTTATTCTAGGAAATGTAAATGTAACAGCAAATATTGAATGGCAACCACTAGCAAATTTTGCATCAGCAAGATCTCCTTCAGTAGACTTTATGAAGTTTGCAGTAGGTGGAATAATAGGAGCTGGATCAACAGCGGATCCTTATGATATTGTTGAAAGTGAAAACTATGGATATACTGGAGCAAGTGATATTCCTACTTTCCAATTAGAGATAGCAAAAGAAGGAATTGGAGTAGTTGCTGGAACACCAACAGATGATACAGTTAGATTTATTGGATGTATTATGCCAAGTTTGACTGTTAGTGCAGCAGTAGGTGGATTACTTACAGCAAGGTCAGATATAAGAGGACAGAGTATAAGTTGTGATGCGAGTGATGTAGAAGTTTTTACTACTGAAACAGGTAATCCAATGACTTATCAGCAAGGAAGTTGGGCTTTTGATGCAACACCAACAACTGTAAACCATGTTCAGAATTTTAGCATAACAACAGCGAACAATCCACTTATTTATAGGTCATTAGGAAGCAGATTAATTGCAACACCTATTACTGGCCAAAGAAAATGGGATTGGAATACAACTATGATGATGTCATCAGCCCAAGCATCTGGAATGAGAAACGATTTCCTTAAAGATGCAGCAACACCTTTTGTTTTTGACACGGGAATTTCAGATGCAGCAATTACAGCAGATATGGAGATACTTGGGAAGTTTTCAGAAGGAGCAACAACTAATGATTTGAATGTCCAATTTTTATTAGATGATGCTTATATTATGAGTATGTCTGAATCAGTATCAGTAGGTGGTGGATTAGTACAAGCCACATTTACAGGCGGAGCAAAGTCTGCCAAGACTAACTTTGTTGAGTATTGGAAAGCTACATAAAGGTCAAGAGACCTGGAGGAGAATGATGGAAACATTAGAAATAAATGTTAAAGATAAACCATGCAAAGTTGCAATGGAAGAATTAACATTTGGAAAAAGAAACGAAGCTTTAAAAAAAGCAACAGTTGTTGATTTAGTATCAAAAACAGCAAAAGTAGATGCTGTAACTTTTGGCGAATGGAGAATAGTCTTTTCTATAAAAGAGATGGAATTAGTAGGATGGAAACATGCAACTAGTGATGAAGCCAAACTAAATCTAATACGAGGACTACCTCTACAAGCTGGGGATGCCCTTTCGAGGGCTGAACAAAAGTTAAATCTCGGTGTCTCCCATGAAGAGGGAAAAAAAAATAGCAATAGCGGTGAGGGACAAAAAGATACCGCTTGAATTACAAGAATTATTTATTAAGCAAGAGTTTGGAGAAAGATATGGTTATACACCAGAGATGGTAGATAATTTATCAATGAGATATATTAATGGGTTCAAGACTATTGATTTAGAAAGAGAGAAAATGAATACACCGCCTAATCAAGAAAACAACCCAAATATAAATTTAAAACAATGGAACCCACGATAAGAGTTAAATTAATACCAGACACATCAGGATTAACAGGAGGTTTAGGTAGTGTTCCAGGTGGATTAAAACCAAATGATGCTGATAAAAATAAAGATGCTTCACTTATAACCATCCCTATTACAGATGTTTTAGGTGGGATCCTTAAAGGAATAAACAAGATGGCAGAAGCATCACCAATGCTTCAAGCAAGTTTAGACCTTCTAGGGAAAGGAATTATGTTTGCACTTAGACCTATTGGAGATATATTTGCTCAGTTAATTAGACCAATGGCAATGCTTCTTATACGATTTTTCGGACCAATTGCAGCAAAATCAATGGATATTGGCTTTTTCCCAGCAGTAGGAGAAGCTATTAAAGAAAAACCAGCTGAAGCAATAAAAGTAGGTTTAGTTCTTGGAGGATTGTCTTTAATACCAGCATTACTTAGTTATGGAATGGCAAACTTATTTAAGTGGTTAATAGGTGGAATGGCTTTAAAAGGAGCTACAGTTGAAGCAACAGCTGGTGGAAGCGCATTAGGTTTACCCATTATGTTAATTTTAGCAGGAGGAGCATTAGGATATTTAGCAGCTGGTTTGGGTGGATTAATTGCAGGTGCTTTAGGTTCTGTGGCAGGATTAGTAATAGCTTCCGCTGCAGGTGTAACAGGGGGAGTAGCAGCAGTCATAACAATAGGGGTATCATTAGTAGCAATAGGAGGTTTTATGATAGTAAAAGATTTGCTTAAACAAATTTATGATGAAACTGGAGACGGAGGATATCTTGAAAAATTATTTGGTAATTGGAGAAAAACTTATGAAGGATGGATAAAAGCAAAAGAAGCAGTAGAACAAACAGATTTTAAAAAAGGAGATACAAGTTTACCAATTATTAGCAATGCTTATGATAAGATGATTAAATCAAAATATGGTGATGTTGATGAAGGAGCTCATACTAAAATAGATGTTTTAAATGAAGGTATAGGCGATACAAATGAATTAGTAAATACGCAAAATATGGAATTACAAAACACAGAAGAAAATCTATTTAATTATACAAATGCTACTGAAATTGCAGCAGGAGGAAATTTAGTTCTAGATGAAACTACCAAAGCTACAACTAATTCAATAGTCCAATTAGGAAAAGAATCAAAAAATGCTTCATTACAAGTTCAAGGCCTTATAGATAAATTTAATAGTATGCCAACTAGACTTAGATTGTATGGTACTATGAGTGCTACTCTAAGTCCCCTAAGTAGGAGTGGGATTCCTCAAGGGGGGACACTATCATTTCAACAAGGAGCATATACTTCTATTGGTGAAGCACTAAGTCAATGGATGAAAGACAGAGGATTTCCAACTAATACAGGAGGAACATAATGGCAACATACGCTTTACAACATCCTGTTTTAGAAGGAATGACTAATTTTAATAGTTCTAATTGTAATATCCAAAGCGAAAGACTAAATTTTGAAAATAATACAATGATTATTCCTATGCCTGCAGCAGAAACATCTTCAAAGACAGCATCTGCACAAGCTCAACATACTGCTATCTTTGGGCCAACAAGAATTATAGTAATAAATGGATTTTTTGTTGGAACACCACAAGAAATAGGGGACTTTAGGCAAGAGATAGATGACTGGCAAAATGATGGAAATCCAACAGAAAAGACTTATACAAATTCTTTTGGAAAGACTTACGAAGGAAGATTTATTCCTTTTAGTTATTCTGATAATTATACAACACAAGCAACACTTCTTATTGATTTTACTTTAACAATAGTTGAGGGAACAAAAATAACCTAATGGTATCAAAAACTTATGTAACAATAAATGGGGTTAATGTAAGTAGTTATATAGTTGAATGGGTTGTTGAAGATGAATTAGAAGATGTAATGACTATTGCTACAATTAAACTTTTAAAAACTGTTATTGATGTTGTAAGTCCTACTCATGGTCACGAAATAATAATAAAAAGAGGAATTTCAACAGGGCAAGAAAACTTAATGTTTAGAGGCTTAATTGAAGGAAAAAAGCTTGTTCATCCTACTATTGAATTAAATGCAAAAGATTATCTTTATGCTTTAAAAAAAGAAGAAATTACTAATTCATTTGATAAAAATATTGATACAGAAGCAGGAGTTCCAAGTGAGATATTCTTAACTTTAGTAAATACATATTCAAGCATTGCAGCAAATTCAACTACTGTTCAAAATAGCTTAACTTTAGAACCAGGAATAATTTTAAATAAATTCGTATGCAATCACGATTCTATATTTGACAGATGTAAATTTATAGCAGATGTTCTTGATTGGCAATTTTATTATAAACCTACAGACCATCTTGTTTATCTTGAACCAAGAGGATATACAAATTATGGAACAACTTTAGTTACAGGAGTTCATATCATTGGAGATGTTCCAGAGTGGGAGTTTGATAATTCTATGTGCATAAATAAGCTTACAGTATTGGGTGCAAGACAGCTGATAGAAACAACAGAAACATTTGATGGAGATACTACTGAAACAGAATTTCAGCTTACAAAGATTCCTGAAAGTATTAAAGTTTATGTTGATGATGTATTGCAAACAGGTGGATTAGAAAGAAGCACAAGTACTTATGATTACACTGTTGATATAAATCCTACTGTTAGAAAGGTTATTTTTGAATCTGGTTCAATTCCAGGCACAGGAACAGATAATGTAGAAGTTAGATATTCTTATTCAGTTCCAGTTCCAGTTGCTAATGAAAATGAAGAAAGCCAAACCAAGTATGGAATCTATGAAAAAACTTTAGTTTATGAAGATATCAAGTCAGTAGATGATGCTGAAGAAAGAGCAAGACAGACTATTGCAAAATATTCAATACCTTTTGCAAGTACCCAACTAAAAGTAATAGGTGTAACTGATATAAAAGCAGGGTATTTAGTCGGTGTTCAAGATGATATAAATGGAGAAAGCAGAACACTTCTTGCTTCAAAAGTAAAATATTCTTATCCTTTTACTGGAGATGAAATCACTTTGTCTGACAAAGAATGGAGATTAGCAGCTTGGCTGACAAACATTGAAGAAAGACTTAAAAAAATAGAAAGAGAGAACACAAGGAACCAAGACTATTTAGTAAATTTAAGAGATTTTAATCACCTTATGGATTACAACAAAAGATACACTTATCTTTATACAAGAGATACTAGCACAGATGTTATTTGGGGAAGATTTACTTGGGAAGCATCAAATTGGGATGGTACTTATGATAATAGTTTAGCTTTAGCAAGAGTAGTATGGCCTGATGAAGTTTATAAAGAAACATTTTTTGATACTGATTTCAAGGATGCTTCTGCGACAACGGCTAACTGGGACACAACATTAAACAGATGTAGTATTACTTAAATAATGAAAGGAGGAAAAGATGACAATACAAGCAGACACACTACTTAAAATAGCAAATGGAACACTAGGAGATGCAGATGGAGTTGTTACAAATACTAGTTTTGTTTTAAATCAAATAATGGTTAATGCAGCTAAAGCAGGAAGAACATACGACACAACTGAAGGATATTTTACAGATTCACTTACTGATATGATTGATTATTCTACAAGCACTTGCTTTACTAAAGGAGACATTGTATTTACTGATTATATTTATGATAATTTTGATGATGGAAGTATTAATGCAGATATATGGACATCAGAAAATGGAACACCTACAGAAGAGAGTTCAGGAGTTAATGGATGTATTCAATGTAAATCAGCTTTAGGAGTTAGTGAAGAAGAATCAGTAATAGCAGATAATACAGGTAATGATGCTATTGATTTTTTAGATGGAACAGATAGAGAGATAATATTAAATTATGAAATTGTTAGTGCTACTGGAAGCATTATTTCAGGAGGAATACAAATGTCTGATGGTTCTAATGTAGCTGATTTAGAAGCAACAGGAGCAGCTTCTACAAGGCACACGATAAGAATAGTAATAGATAATTCAGGAACTCAGGCATTAGTTTATAGTTCATTGACTGATACAAGCCCATCCGTTGTAGATCTATCTTCTTTAACTAAGGGATATTTAAGATTTGAAGTAAATGCAGGAAGCGGAGGATCAATAACATTAAAGGTTTATGGTGTAGGTATTTCAGATGGAAGTGAAACTTCTGTTTTATATCAATCAGCAGTTCAAACACTTGCAGCGGCATCATCAACAGGAATGAGTAAAATAAGAGAAAATCAAACAAGTCCAGTACCAACTTATAGTGTAAGTTTTGATAATGGTGTAAATTATACTGAAAAAGTTTTAGTATTAAATAGTTATACAGCTGGGGCTTCAATGATTGCAAAGATAGAAGTAACAACAGTATCTTCAATAACTGTAACTAGTGGAACATTAAATGCACAATCAATGGTTGATTTATTTCAATTAATATATAGTTAATGAAATATGGCAAAAAGAATAACAGAGAAGAGATTAATAGCTTGGATGGTTGCGGTTGGAATAGTTGGAGTTCCACTTGGAATAGCTTTAGTCCAATATCTTGTAGTAATTAATGCTATTGAGATAATTGATTATTCTGGAGATATGATTACAAATGATACTACTATTTTTCTTAATATAACTTTTAAACCTGGTGAAGATATTTTTATTTATCCAATGAACGCAACTTGGGCTTTAGAAACAGATAATCCAGATGCTATTGAACTGATTAAAATGTATAGGACTTGGGGAAAAGGACTTAGAGAATTTAATTTAAGCAAGACTTGCACTGGTTCTTGGTGCGGTTGTTATTGGTGTAATAAATATAATACTGCAAAGTATGTATATGTCTTTAGGAAAGGAAGACCTTATACTCTCGTCTATAAATTAAAGGTAAAGCCTAACTCTATAATTAAATGGAGCTGGTTAAACGGAACGGTAGATCCATTCATTGTAGGCTACAAATACCTTTACAAAACAGAGTTAGTAAAAGTACCTGTTTACAAAAACATATCAATTACTAGAGAAATT
>Ga0208904_1002097_pt1 | contig 12892 bp, 16 predicted proteins | sample AntAceMetag02UKB_FD_184774 | JGI IMG/M metagenome (GOLD analysis project Ga0208904, IMG submission 184774) | Saline lake microbial communities from Ace Lake, Antarctica - Antarctic Ace Lake Metagenome 02UKB (SPAdes) (version 2) | ecosystem: Environmental > Aquatic > Non-marine Saline and... | reverse complement strand
CAATGTAAAAACAATATTTGGTTTAAATTCTATAATTTGGTCAACAGGAGTTAAATTTTGATCCGAATGATCTAATTTATTCTTAACAATTTCCAAATCATTTATTTTAGTATCATAAATTGCAAAATAACCACAATGACCAAAATGTTCACTCAATTTAGAATCAAATCCTTTATCTTCATTTATCGGAATTAATATTCTCATTTTTCAAAATTTCCAATTTCAATCTTAATAGCTTTTCCATGCATTAATGCTTGAGAAATTTTTTTCCTTGCGGATTTTAATAATCTAGATAAGGTGGGTTGAGAAATATGCATCATCTTACAAGCTTTTTCTTGTTCTAATCCATCATGATCAATTAAACGAATAGCTTCAACTTCATCAATATCCAAGACTACTTCTTCCAAATCAATTATTCTTTTCCCAACGGGTTTAAAATAATTTGCATTTGGATTAAATCTTACATTCCTACAAATCCTTGGCCTAGGCATTTACTCTCCCCATAAAACCATCACATTTAGGACATTTAATCATTGAACAAGGTTTTCCTTTTTCATGTTTAATTTTATACCCACATTTTTTACACACACAATCTCCTCCAGGACCTAAACTTTTTGCATCATCAACCTTGAATTTCATTCTTCCTTTTTTTCTCCATTCAAATCCCCTTCCAAAACCAATTCTTGAAATAATTTCTTTGGGCTCATAAGAACTATCAATAATTTCATGACTTTTAATTTGAATTGAAACATATTCTAAAGGACTTATTTCATCAATTAACTTTTTCCTTAATCTGCTAGAAATATTTGTTGCTTTTTCAACACTTAAATCCTTAGCTAATTTTAATTCTATGTTTGCCGTTACAATAGAACCTTTTTTCTGTGTTTTTAAATCAGAAATTTGAATTTTTTCTTTTTTAACAATTTCTCTAATTTCATTTTCTATTTCATCTGAAGCTGAAACATCTAATAATGAATCTGTGGCTTCTTTTCCTAATGAAAAAGACTCTTTAATAATATAAATTCCTACTAAAAATGCTAAAATAGAATCAACATAAATCCAATAGGGCATTAAAATTAAACCAATTAACACCACAAGAGAAGTATAAACATCAACCCTATCATGAACTCCATCAGATAATAAACTTAAAGAATTTTCTTTTTTTCCATAATAAATTTTCAACCTTGCCATAACTTCATTCAAAACAGCAGACAATAACATTATTCCTAATGCAAGATAACTAATTGAAATTAATTCAGGATTTAAAAATCCCTTATATGATTCATAAATTATCCAAATTCCTGTAATAAATAAAAGAAAAGTTATAATTAACCCAGATAAAACTTCAAATTTATAATGCCCATAGGGATGATTCTTATCAACTGGCTTTTTAGAAATTTTTATTCCAATTAAACTTATTCCAGAAGAAACAACATCCATTGCAGAATGGACTCCTTCAGCTATAACTGATGCAGATTTAGAAAAAATCCCAATTACAATTTTTCCTACAGCTAAGAACAAATTTACAAATACTGAAAGGATAGCTACTCTTTCTTTCATAATAAAAATAATAAAAATAAATTAATAAACCTATTCTTTTTCTAATTTACCCAATCTCTTATCCATACTTTCAAGAGTTTCTTTCATCTTTTCAAGCAATTCATAAGATTGACCTTGATTTACATATCCTGGACCCATTCCTCTACCTTGGCCTCTTCCTTGAGCTCTAAATCTTCCTCCTCCTCTAAATCCTCTTGCATTAGACATATATCCAGGTTGTTCATTTCCAACACAATATCCTAAAGCTCTTCCTGTTTTAGCTCCATTTCCCATTGGTCCAGTTCTATCTCCATTTGGCATTTTATTTTTTCTCCATATTTAGTTATGAATACATATTCATTATACTATTTAAATGTTTCGAATACCTATTCATATCACTCTTCGCCAACAAATTCAGCATTTTTTCCATCAACTAAAATTTTTGCAATCTCCTTAGGTAAATTAGCCATTTGAGCTTTCTTAAATGGGCCCATTTTATCTCCATCCAACCCCACAAATTCATCAACATCTTCAATAAAAACAATTAAATCATTTTTGATAATATCCCCATTTGTCCCCCCATTCAAAGATTCATTAAGCTTTTTATCAGAAGCATCCATAGATTTCATAATATTTTCAAATAAATCTTTCTCAAAAGCCAACATATTCTCAAAATCCTGTTTAGAAATGCCAGTTTCAGCAGCAATCAATACTAAATTCAAAATCTTCTTACGCCTCCTTAACAACAACTCCTTAAACAAAATAATTGCATTTTCTAATTGTTTTTTAGTCTTTATCACAACATCTGAAAAATCATCATCCTCTTTTGTAGCAAGACCTTTTTTTTCTTTCAAATAAGCAGAAACCTCTGACACAAAATTCTTTGGTATAGGCTGTAATTGTTCGGCATATCTCTCTTTTCTAGCTGCTTCATAAATATCATTATAAGTTATCATAAAACAAGATACACTAATTCATTTTTAACCATTACTATGCTACAAAATATCTATAATTAAAATTTTTTAGGAGCATTGAGAATTCTCTTTGTGGTAGCTTTTCTAGTAGAATAATTACCTATGTTTCTAGCTTTAGTACGAAGTTTCCCAGATAAAATTTTTCCACCAATCTTTTTATCTTCAATTCCGATCATTACTGGTTCATTTACACCAGACCGATAATATAAAACCTGGTACCCAAATTCTTTTTTAGAATATGTTTGACCCAACAATCTAACTCCCCCCTTAGATTCTAATTGAACAAAATAAGGGCCATACTCCACTTTTTCAAGTCCTTCTCCCTTCCACACAACAACTTTTTCTTCTAATCCTTTATCTAACATTTTAATTTTAAATTTCAAGCATTTATATTAATTTATATTCTTAAGAACTACCGAACAAATCCAACTTTTCTCAAAAGCTCTTTTCCTTCAATTCTTCCCAAAGTACCTTTCCGAGCTTCTTTTTCACTAAATTGTTTCTCTTTTATTACAGAATCATTATACAATAAGACTGGGACAGGATCTGCAGAATGTGCTTTCAGTTTACAAGGAGTAGAATGATCTGCAGTTACAACAACCTTAACTTTATTTGGGGGCGCAAATTTCCTTAAAAACTTAATAAAAGTTTTATCAATATACTCCAACATTAATTTTTTCTCAGCAGGCTTATTATCATGGCCAGGCAAATCAGTTTCTTTAATATGAATATATGCATAATCAAAATTTTTATGATTCTTCTTAATTGCTTTAATAGAAAACTTACATGCTTTTTTTAATCCGTCCCACAAATTCTTATATGAATCTAAACCCTTTAATTTAGGGTAATCAAAAGCAAAATTCTTCATCCCACAAGTTCTTGCAAAACCAATTTCTAAAGGCATATAATTTGCAGACATCCATTTTTTATACAATTTTAATTTTGGAACTTCAATTCCTGCTCCACGTAAAAGTAAATAATTTGCAGGAAGCAATCCTTTTCTCCTTCTCTCTTCATTAATTGGATGTTTATCAAGAATTTCGTATGCTTTTTCAAGAAACTCATTAACAACATTTGCAGTATATTGAGAATTCTCTTCATCATCCTGTGGTTTACAAGGAATCACTTTATTATGCACCTTATTTTTTCCTTCAACATATGTTAAATCATTTCCAGAAATATTATCTGAAAATCCTCCCCTAAAAACAAGTACAGCTCGGTGTTGAATAGTTGGTTCAAAAACAAATTTTACAGGAAGTTTAACTCTATTATTAATTGCTTGAGCCAAAATATCTGCTTCTTCAGTTGTTAAAGTTCTTCCAGAACGTCGATCATCAATATTCCCCTTTTTCCAAGAATCAATAGTTGCAAAATTAACTCTCAAAGCCAAATCTCCTCTAGTTAATTTTAAATCAGTTCCACGCGCCTCTAATTGCCCACGAGTACTTGAAATTAATTCATTTCCAAAAATAGAAACAATTGCTTCATCAGATTCAGGAACAAAACCAGGCCTTACAGGATCCATATATCCCATTTCTCCACGTGTAGCTAAAAAATCTAAATTAGGAGTATTTGCAGCTTCTAAAGGAGTTTTATCCCCTAATTGTTTATTAGGTAAATCCCCCATTCCATCCAAAATGACTAACACGCCTTTCATAAAATATCATAGCATATGCTCTTTATAAAAATTTATATTGCCTAAGCAGTTAATCATACTCTTACAGAATACTCAAAATATTTATCATAAGGAATAAACCATTTTACTGTTTCTTCCCTACTAGCATTCTCCATTATTTTTCTAAACAATCTAATTGAATTCCCATGTGCTGAAATTGCTACATTAACCTTATTTTTTTTAATATACTTCTTAAGATAATTAATAAACTTTTTTACTCTTATTTCAACATCTAAAAAACTCTCTCCTTTAGGAACTTTAACTTCATAACCCCTATGAATTGCTTCATATTCTTCTTCACCCAAAAATTTTTCAACTTTTTTTCTTAATTTAGGTTCTAAATTTTCAATTGCATCTCCTTTAATACGTAAATTATAAGAACGTTTTCCAATATCTTGAGTAAATTGTTTATGAGTAGTACCCTCAAGAATACCATAACTTCTCTCAATCATCCTATCATCAACAATTATTTTTTTACATTCAGGATGAAATTTCAAAACATAATTCAAAGTTTCTTTAGAACGTGGCAAACTTGTATGAAACATAATTTGGATAGACTTATTTTTTAATTTTTTTGCCACTTTTCTCGCATCTAACTTCCCTCTTAAAACTAATTTTGTATGTTTATGTCCACAAAAAAGCCCCCTAACATTATAATCAGTTCTCCCATGCCTAAACAAATAAATCTTATAATTCCCCATTTTTATTAAAATCAAGGCAAGTATATTTATAAATCTTTTAATCTTTATTTTTTTATGTTTGGAAAATTAAAAGATAAGCTAAAAGGATGGATAACAAAGGTCTCTGAATCAAGCGAAGAAGAGCCTGAACCTGTAAAAGAAGTATTAGAAACCTTAAAGGAAAAGACAGAAATCCCAAAAAAACCTGTAAAAGAAATAGAAATCCCCACAAAATTTGAACCAGGAACTCAAAAATTAGAACCAGATTTAGAAAAATTAAAAGAAATTGTGAAAGAAGATGAGACTCCCAGCACAAGTGACTCTGGAGAGCCTTCCACAAGGGATGACTCTAAAGAACCTAAACCAGAACCTACTCCGGGAACAGAATCATTTTTCAAAAAAGTTACTTCAGGCATAGGAAAAGTAAAGATTTCAGAAAAAGAATTTGATATTTATGCTGAAGAACTTGAATTATTACTTTTAGAAAATAATGTGGCTCTAGAAGTTGCCGAACAAATAATCAAAAAACTAAAAGAAAAAATAATTGGACAAAGTTTATTAAAAAAAGAAATTGAAACAGAAATAAAAGATGCTCTAAAAGAAATCATAGAAGAAATTTTAGTTGAGCCATTTGAATTATCTGAAAAAATTAAAGAAACCACTTCAGATCAAACAAAAGAACCCTATGTAATCATGTTTTGTGGAATTAATGGAACAGGAAAAACAACAAGCATTGCAAAAATAGCTGATTCTCTAAAAAAGAAAAATATTTCCTGCGTAATTGCTGCAGCAGATACATTTCGTGCAGCTTCAATTGAACAAATAAAAGAACACGGAGAAAAAATTGGAATCCCAGTTATCGCTCACGATTATGGTTCAGACCCTGCATCAGTGGGATTTGATGCAATCAAATATGCAAAGAAAAACTTTATCGATTGCGTACTAATAGATACTGCAGGAAGAATGCATACTGCAAAAAACCTTCTAAAAGAAATTGAAAAAATAGCAAAAGTTTGCAATCCAAACCTAAAAATATTCGTGGGTGAAAGCCTTACTGGAAATGATATAATTGAACAAGTAAGAAGTTTTGATTGGTCAATTGGAATAGATGGGATAATTCTTTCAAAAGCAGACATTGATGAAAAAGGTGGAACAGCATTATCTGTAGGCCATGTAACAAAAAAACCAATTCTATACCTTGGAACAGGTCAAGATTATGATAAAATAGAACCTTTTGATAAACAAAAATTCATTAAGACATTGGGACTTTAATCAACAACCCTTAGAGGAATATCCTTTATTTTACAATAATTTTTAACATCCTTGTCAAGACAATCTAATTGTGTTTGTGAAGGACACCACGAAGAATAACCCCAAACAATAGCGCCCGACAACCCAACAAAATGTTTTTTAGCATCTTTCCACGTAGCACCTTGGTTAGGACAATCCATTAATTTAACATAATTATTAACATAATCTTGAAAATCTTTATCAAGACAACTCCATTTATGTTCTCTAGCAATACGAGACCTCTCCCTATAAACTTTCATCCCCCAATTTAAAATTATCTGATAATTCTCCCATAATCAACAAACAATTCTTTTATTTATTAAAATTGTGGTTATACCCAAAACTTATTAACTCTGAATTAACTAATTTTAACATGCTAGAGAAACTAGGTGAAGTAATAAAAAAAGCAACAAACAGACTAGCAAATGCTATCTTTCTTGATAAAAACCTAGTGGATTCAGTAATAAGAGACCTACAAAGAGCAATGATTGAAGCAGATGTAAATGTTGTATTAGTTAAACAATTATCAGATAAAATAAAAAAAGCAGCAGTAGATGAAAGAATCAAAGAAATAGACAAAAAAGAACACATCATCAAACTCCTTCATGATGAATTAATTGCAATCCTTGGTGAAAAAAAGACTCTTGAAGTTAAAAAACAAAACAGAATCATGCTTCTTGGGTTATATGGGGCTGGAAAAACAACTACCATTTCAAAACTAGGGAATTATTATGCAAAACGGGGAAACAAGGTAGCAGTAATTGGATTAGATGTGCACAGACCAGCAGCATCAGAACAACTTAAACAACTTGCAGAACAAAACAAACTTGCATATTTCATAGAACCAGGAGAAAAAGACCCAATAAAAATATGGAAGAAATATAAAAAAGAATTGAAAGATTATAATTTAATTTTAATTGATACAGCAGGACGTCACAACTTAGACAAAGAACTTGAAAAAGAAATTAAAGATCTAAGTAAAGAAATCAAACCAACAGAAACAATTTTAGTTCTACCTTCAGATATTGGCCAAGCTGCAAAAAAACAAGCTCAAGAATTCAAAGATGCAGTAAATATTTCAGGAGTAATAATCACAAGAATGGATGCAAGTGCAAAAGCAGGGGGAGCACTAACAGCCTGTGCAGAAACAGGTGCAGGAATTTACTTTATTGGAACAGGTGAAAAAGTAAATGATATTGAAGAATTCGATCCAGAATCTTTTCTTTCAAGAATGCTTGGAATGGGAGACCTTCAAAATTTAATTGAAAAAATAAAATCAGTAACAAATGAGGATCAACAAAAAGCAATGCAAGAAAGAATGGAAGAAGGAAAACTATCTCTTACAGATGTTATTGAACAAGTTAAATCAATGGGTTCGATGGGCGGACTTGATAAAATAAAAAGCATGATTCCTGGTATGGGCGCTGCAAAGATTCCAGAAGGAATGATGGAATCTCAACAAGAAAAAATTGCAAAATGGGAACACATTGTTAAATCAATGACAGAAGAAGAAAAAGAAAACCCAGAAATTCTAAAAAAAGAAACTTCAAGAATCTCAAGAATAGCAAAAGGTGCAGGAGTTAACAACAGCGATATTCGTTCTCTTCTAAAACAATACGATATGCTCAATGAAATGATTAAGGGTGGAGCAGACATGGACATGTCTCAAGGAATGTCTCAAAAACAAATGATGAAACTTGCTAGAAAGTTTGGAAAAAAGAAATTTAAGATGTAAAATGCCCAAAACACATATACACTTCGGATTTAATTTAATAATATATTATTTAATAACATTATTCACTTCAATAGAATTTTTATTCATAAATTGTTTTTACCTTCTCCTTGCAGAATCCATTGATTTAGAACACTTTAGAAAAAAAGTAATTTACGCCCCAAGAAGAAACCCTTTCAAGGCACATTTAATTCATCGAAACTGGAAAATTGTATTAATAATCTCTCTAATAAGTTTATTTTATTATCCATTTAATTTCATCGGGCTTGGATTAATCTCACACCTAACATTGGATTATCTTTATACAAAATATTGGTTAAAATTAAAATAGTGTTCTGAGACCTAAATTATTATAAATTAAAAAATATTCTAAAAAAGATGAATGAAAAACTAAAAGATCTAATAATGTACCATGGAAAAAAGAAAGATAAAGAATTTATGGAAGAGGGAATTAAAAATCTACCAGAGGATATTGTTTCTCCAGAACATGAGGCAAATGTCAGATTATTAAAAGAACTCAAAGATTTCCCTTTTTATCCAACACAGCCTAACAATAAAGCTCTAGAAATTTATTCTAAAGCAAGCTTATTAACAATTTCTCCTCCAACAAAGATTCAAAGTATACTAATCCAACCAATAGGATTTATAGATTTAGTTCACAATGAATATGCTTATAGAATTTGGTATTCTGCAAAAAAACAAAAAGCACATCAATTTTTTAAAGACGAATAATCACAACTTAACTTCAAAAGCAGCTAAAGATTCTTCATTTCTGGTTAACCATTTAAAACAAGAATATTCTAACTTTTTTACAATAGAAGGATTCATAATTCTAATTAAATTGGGAGAAGCATATTTCATCTCAAAACATTTAGGATGCCCTTCTGCCACCACACAATCCATTCCCCTATTTTCAAACACCTCTACTATTTGCTCTACCTTGAAAGAAGGTATTTCAATAAAACTTTCACCCCCAGTAAGATAAATAAAATTTTCAGGATAAGTTAAACCCTTTTCAGCAAATATTTTATCCTTATTCAAACTATTATGTTTCCCAAAAATAGACGAAACAACTAAGTTGTCCTCCATAGATAACCTATCATGCTTAGAACTCAATCTTTCCCTTGAATCCCAAATATTGATTAACCAATCTAAAGACTCCCCTTTTCCTTTACGCCCATTCCTTCTTTTCTGAATAACTTGGTCAATATTATCATATTTTTTAGATTTCACCAACAAACTACCATCAAGATAAATTTCCATGATTCAAAAAAAATCAATAATCTTTTTAAAATATACTACACTCAAAAATATACATGAAATCAAAGATAATTGCATCTGGTGCAGAAGCCAACATAATATTATCTAATAAATTAATAATAAAAGATAGAATAAAGAAATCTTACAGAATTAAGGAACTTGATACCAAAATAAGAAAACGGAGAACAAAATCAGAAGCAAAACTTCTTGAAAAAGCAAGCAAAATAATTAATTCACCAAAACCAGAAGATTCAAGAAATTTTGACGCCAAAGGTGACCCTTTATGGGACAAAATAAAAATGCCTTTTGTAAAAGGAAAAAAACTATCAGAACATCTTGACAAATTTCCACTAAAAGAACAAAAACAAATCTGTAAAAAAATAGGGGAAAACATTGCAAAACTCCATAAGACAGATATTATCCATGGGGACCTCACAACAAGCAATATGATCTACCAAAATAAAGAAATTATTTTCATTGATTTTGGACTTGGATTCATAAGTACGAAAATAGAAGATAGAGCAGTAGACATTCATCTCCTAAAACAAGCACTTGAAGCAAAACACTTCAAAAATTGGGAAACACTTTTCAAAGAAGTTGAAAAAGGATACAAAAAATATAAAGAAAGTTCAAAAGTTTTAGAACAATTAATCAAAGTAGAAAAACGTGGAAGATACAAACATTAATTATTTCTTCTTTTTCTTCACTGGTTTCTTCTTATCATATTCATCCCAAATTTCTTTCTTAAAAATATTTTCAGTAATATCTTCGAGCGTAACAATTCCTAAAAACTCACCATATTTATCAAATACTGAAGAGATATGAATTCTTTTCCGAATAAACTCATTTAACAAAACATCCAACTTTTTAGAATCAGAAACTTTAATCAAATTACCCTTCCTACATACTTCTCCAACCTTCATCCCTTTTTTAATGGCAATCAATTGTTTAGTATAAAGAACTCCAGAAATTTTATCTATTTTTTTTGTATAAACAGGAATTCGTGTGAACCCTTTTTTCTTTATCTTTTCAATCATCTTAACATCTAAAATAGTATCTCTCTCAAGTGCAAAAACATTTATTCTAGGAGTTAAAATTTCTTTTGCAGTTTTATGAGAAAAAGACAAAGCTCCCAAAATTATTTTTTCTTCATCTGCATCCAAGGTAGAATCAGGAGAATCTTCATGACTTCTAATTATCTCTTCTAACTCATTCTTTGACCAAACAGTTGGCATTTCATTACCAAGAACTAAATCCAAAATTTTTGCAATTGGCCAACAAATAGGGTAAAGAATAACAATAAAAATCTGAACCAACCAAACAGTTTTTGATCCAACCTCTAAAGCGTAACGTGAAATAGATGCTTGAGGAATTATTTCCCCAAAAATAACTATCAATGTCGTAGCAATAATTCCTGCTAAAACTCCTGAAGCAATACTTCCTAAAAAAATAGCTAAAGCAGAATTAACCGCAACATTCCCCATCAACAAAGTACAAAGTAATAAATTCCCATTTTTCCTAACCTTGTAAACTTTTTTAGCCCTTTTATCACCAAGTTTAATCTTTCTTTCAAGTTCTGTTTTATTCAACCCCAATAAACCAAGAGTCAATCCAGAAAATAACCCAGACAAAGCTACAAGAATAATACTTATCAGAATAACAGAATAACCCACCATATTTAATATGACTAAGAAAAAATAGTTTATAAAAATAGCCCCTCCAGGATTCGAACCTGGGTGTCAGCCTTCAAAGGGCTGGAGATTTGACCACTATCCTAAGGGGCTTTATCTAAATTCCACATCTTAACTTTCTTAAGATGCCTATTATTACTGAAACCAACTAGTTTTAAAAACTTTCTAATTTCTGATTTTTTGGTTATATAAAAGTCTCTATAACTTATCTTAGAACAATTAATACCCAATCCTAAAAGCCCATCCCTAACATCCTCCAATAATCCTTGATTTGCATTAGTAAAACAAATCTGATGAGAATTTTGATTAGTTAATTTATATACCGAACCATCTGTATCATAAAGGCCCCTCAAACAAAATTTAAGATAATTTTTATTCTTATTTATCCACTCTGGAATTCTCAACCTATTTTTAATTTTATCCCCAGGAGGAAATCCTTTCTTCTCTAAAAACTCCACTAACTTAGATCCAAAAACTTCTATTAACATGACATTTCTTTCCTTAAAAAATTTACTATTTACCTTTACTTCAAATAAATTTTCAATTAAAGGTTTTAAATGATCTAAATGATATTCCTTATCTAATCTTGAGTCTCCAACAATTCTTAAAGAATAAACCCCCCTTTTATCTTTCCTAGAATTATAATATTTTGTTCTATGGGAATTGCCATCTCCAAGCATTGCACCATAAAATTCTGCTAATTGAATAGAATTTCTAGGTTCTTTGATTTTCTTTATTCTTCCACAAGAATTTATCCCCCCTTTTATTCTTCCCCAATTCTCTTCTCTTTTTTCAACAATAAATTTTTCATATTCATTTTTTCTATCAATTTTTTCATAAATATTTTCAGAAATTAAAGAAGTCTCTTCAACATATGCCTTTAATCTTCCTTCTTTTATTTTAAGTAAATCTGCTAACTGTTTCCAACTTAAACCCCCATTACTCTTAAAATCTCGGATTAATTCTCTTTGTTTTCCATTAACAAATTTCAGCCTCATATTAAAAAGAAAACTGCAAAATATATAAATCTATTGTTTGACCGCTACACTCCTATTTACTCAAAAACACTCTTATAAAAAATAACCCTATTGATTTCTTCCCTTGGAGGATTAACCCACCCAAACATTCTTTTTACCCTAAATGGTTCATATTTCTCCCCAACAAGTGTTGCAGCAAGCTTTCTAAATTCAACACTTCCATTAGAATTAGGCCTATATGAAGTGGATGGAGTAAACTCAGATAATGCCCGTAAAACATTAACATCATGGGGGATAACAGCCATAACAGGCACCTCTGCAGTATCCTCCACATGTCCAGTAGGAATCTCAAAGTTCTTATTATGAACCTTATTGATCACCAAACCAGTGATTGGAGTTCCTCGTTGTTTAGCAAGTTTTACTGATTTCAAAGTAGTGCTCATAGTGGGATGATCAGGAGTTGTGACTACAAAAATCTCATCAGAAGCAAGCATTACAGCCAAAGTTTCATCTCCCAAAGTAGGAGAAGAATCAACCAAAATATAATCATATTTCCTCTTCAAAGGACTAAGATGATCTCTTAACTTCAAATAATTAATATTAGAATTATTGAATATGGATGCAGGCAAAATATCAAGATTATCTATTTTATAAATAGCTTGACCAATATTCGCAGTCCTATCTAAAACATGATGTAAAGTGACTTCAGGGTCGACAATATTAAAATGCAATCCAAGATTTGGTGCAGAAAAATTAGCATCTACCAATAAAACTCTTTTATTAAACCCAGCCAAAGCAGCACCCAAAGCCCCCACAACAGAAGTTTTTCCTACACCCCCTTTTAGACTTATCACCCCAATTATTTTTCCCATGATTTATTTAAGTCATAGGGGTTTAAATATTTTTCAGAATAAGAGACAGCAAACTTTAAAAACGAAAATCGCAACAATATAATATGCCAAAAAAGTCAGAATCAAAAAAGACAAAGAAAAATGAAGAGAAAGTTGTAGAGAAACCAAAAAAGATTTCACAGTTAGAATTCGAAAAAAAAGTTATTGAACTAATGGAAAAAGG
>Ga0208904_1002095_pt1 | contig 12907 bp, 25 predicted proteins | sample AntAceMetag02UKB_FD_184774 | JGI IMG/M metagenome (GOLD analysis project Ga0208904, IMG submission 184774) | Saline lake microbial communities from Ace Lake, Antarctica - Antarctic Ace Lake Metagenome 02UKB (SPAdes) (version 2) | ecosystem: Environmental > Aquatic > Non-marine Saline and... | reverse complement strand
CAAGATAATAACCGCATTTGTCTTTCATAAGCTCAATGCAATCACCTTTATAAATGTTGTCTGGTTCGTATGGGCCTAAGTTCATGATTTCTCCTTAATATACTTCCTGACTGTACCCTCTGATCTACCTGTCTGCCTTATTATATCCTTAACATTGACGTCGTTTTCCCACAAGAAGCGTATCTTTTTGATCTCCCCCTGTGGTATCGTATTAAGCTTAATAACAACCTTCTGCTTGACGCTGACGTGGACCCGGTGGCCGTACCACCATGCCGCTGAGTGTGAGATGTTGAGCTGTTCTGCAATCTGCCGGTAAAATCTGCCCGTTGCCCGCAAATCCTTAATCTTTTGGATCACCTGATCTGATAGTTTCGGTATCATTTTTTCCCCCTGAACTTTGATAATAGCCGCTCCCGGTCTTGCTTGTCCCATGCCTGCTGAGGTGTCAATACATCGCGTGTGATCCGCCTTACAATTCCATCAGTGTATCCGGTTGTTTTTCTGATCTTGTGCCATGACGCGCCCTCGGCTCTCATTTTTCGCATGGTCGCCCTGGCTTCGTCTGTGACGGCTACCCGCGCCATATTCCACCTGATCTGCCCCGGCGTCGCATATCCCTTTGTGTAACCACTGACTGTGCCCTCTGCATAACCTGTCGCCTTGACTATTTCTTGCAATTTTGCCCCATCTGAACGCATCTCACGCATCTGCAAAACTATCTCATCAGGAACCTTTTTTGTCATCTGCTTATATTTCTTTGTGCTGAGTACTTCAACGCGCCGTCCGTAAGTGAATGCTGCCGACTCTGAACAGCCGACAGCCTTTCCGATCTCGTGAAAAAACATCCCTGTTGCTCTGAGTGCTTTGATTTCATTCTGCATCTCAATTGGTATTTTCGGTATCATTTAACCATTCCTTTATTAATAATCCGATTTGATAACTGACTTGCGGAACTACTGCATTGCCTAAACATTTAAGTCTGTCCACCCTGGAGGGAACCCCATTAGATACTCGCAAAATGCCGGATTCAACTGGCCACCGTCCGTCTTGATGTTCATATCCATAACCAAGTCGTTTTGATGTTTTTCTGCTCTCCTCCTGCATAGTTCCGAGTTGTAATTTAAGCTCTTTGTCATTCCCGCGTTTGGAGTGGGCAATAATGAATACTCTTTGCCTAATGTGCGGGGCATCGACGGCACAAGCCGGAATACTAATCGCTGCTGTGGAGTAACCGAGACTTTCCAAGTCAGAAATCGCTTTGTCGAGGCCCATTTTGATGAACCCAGAAACATTTTCACCAATGACGAGACCGGGTTTGAGCTCTTCAATAACGCGTACCATTTCTGGCCAGAGGTAACGGTCATCTTTTTCGCCTCTTTGCTTCCCGGCAACGCTGAATGGCTGGCAAAGTCCCCATCAAGGGAAGCCACCGCAAATAATTCCAACTGGTTCGACTGCTTGCGTGACTCCTTCATGATTGACCACCTCCTTTCCAAAGTTGAATATATCCTCATATCGTTTCGCTTCAGGCCAATGCTTAGCAAGAACTTTTCTTGCATACTCATCTTTTTCAACCTGCCATGCTGTTGTTCCGAGGCCAGCCCATTCTAATCCAAGTTCAAGGCCTCCGGTCAAATGCCGCTGAATAATGATCCTATTTTGAGATTATTCAATGACAATTGGCATCACCTGCCTTTCGAGTTTGCGTATCATCATACCCACCAATCTAAAAAAGTAACTGGAATTTGACACTCATGAGCGAATGCAATCTCATCTCTCATCCCGTCCGATTTGAAGCCCTCCGGCGCCCACCACCATAATTCATGACATGTTGTAAGCATCTTGAGCCCAAGACGGATTGCCTTTTCACGCTGTCCCTCAACATCATCATTCAGAAATTGCGGAAGATATAAATGCGGTGCAATCGGCAGATCGCCTTGAGCGATTATCACCTCACATATTCTCTGCGCAATTCCGATGTTTTTCTTGATTGAAGCCCCGTTGTCATTGCCTCGATAATATGTGCATACATATATTACTTTCATTTAACAACTCCTTTGATTGTAATGATCACCTCACCGGTTGCCATTACCTCATGCCTGTCTGAGAATGGTTTGTTTTGCACCGCGTATCTTTTTCATGATTTCTCCTCGCACCTGAATTTCACAATCTTGTCATCGAGCTTGCCTAAATCTTCTTCACATATGTCTATTAATGCGTTGTGACACTTGTCACATAGCGGCCTTATTACGCTTTCAATTTCATCCTCTGTGTCAAGCTCAACCTTTAGCGAAAAACTTCTCACTTCATGGCTAAGCAGCACCCCAGCGCATACCATACATTTACTCATGATTTCTCCTCGAATCTCTTTAACGCGCGCTCCAGGTTATCACCGCAGTCAGGTCTTGCGCTGCAATAATGCATCTCAAGGATAACAGTCTTGATCTCATCTTTGAATTTATTTAAGGCGGATGCCCTGCATATAGCCGTCACCGTAAGCGAGGCCTCTGTGACATGGATTGATAAAAGACATAGTTCTTCTCCTTGTTAGTTGATTTCCACGGTTTCGTTCGATTCGTTGCCGACACGGTTGTTGTAAGCCGCCATGAATCCGTTACGAAGACGGTCTTCAAGCGACACTTTGCGATCATCCACATCATGAGGTCTCACACCTGCGGAGCTGCGCATAGGCTGTTCGCTCGAAGCCTTGGATTTTTGCTTTTCAGGCTCTTTTTCTGTTTCCGGCTGGGTCTTGGCATTGGCCTTCTGAGCTTTTGCCATTTTGTCATAAGCCGCTTCGGTGGCAGAAAAAGCCTCGTCAGAGAGCTCGGCCAGTCGGTTCAATTCTCCGTCGCGGTCATCTCCGGTACCGAAATCAACGCCTTGCTTTTCCAGCTTTGAAATCAGTTTGTGAGCACGGGCTTTCGAAGCGGCAGCCTTCTGTTCGGCTTCCATCTCCTGAATGCGTTTCTGGAGTTCGGCCACTTGAGCTTTCAGCTGGCGGTTTTCCTTTTCCAGCTCACTGTTGGGAGCCGGATTGTCTTCCTGCCGTTCCTGCTTTTTCTTAGCGGCGTCGGCGGACGACTCATCTGGTTTCTTGGTTTTTTCGTCCATAGTAGGATCTCCTTTGGGTTGGTGTGTGCAGTAATCAGATTTGTTCTTGAAACTCTTATGGCAGACGGAGCATTCACCTTCCTCATAATCACATTCCATCGATACCTGCGTGATGATGCCGCGCTTCATGAGCTTGTAGGCCAGCTGGGCATTGGGGGTATCTCCGGTGTTACGCCGATTGCTCGGCAAAGTTTGAAAATTCTATCTGCATCTACGGAAAGCTGCCCCCATAGATTGTTTTCTTTTAAATCCCATTCATTCAGAAGTACGTCATATCTACCGTAGTATTCTTTTTCGTCAAGCAAAACTACTCTATACATTAGACCTGTATCAATAGTTGGCGGCCCATCTATCCACGGCCCGAATGCAGGAGTGACGCCGGGGATCGGTTGCCAGTAATCGAAATACGTCAATGAGTCACCAAATACAATTCCGCTGTCTTCAACATTAAACTCATCCCATTCCTTATATCCAACCAAAAACTTATTAACGCCTCTTGGTTCTACCAGGTGCGCCCTCACAAACACCATCTCCGGGCACGTTGCCATGTCGAACCATCCATCAGGTATTTCAGTCATCATCTGTCTCACCTCTATTGAATTTCTAAAATATCCTTTTCGCTCAACATATCAATCATTTCCCGTGCCGTCATTGTTCATCTTCCTCTAATTTATACGTGGAATATTCAGGCACCATTTTTATAAATAAGTTAAATGGCTTTTCGCATTTCTGGCACTCAGTATAACCCACCTCAATAAGTGAGTATGTTACGCTAAATACATGTCCGCAGTGAGGACAAATAATATCGGACATACACATTGTATCAAATTCGTTCATCACATCTCCTCTACTGTGCCACGTTTGATCCAGTATGTTTTGATAAGCTCATTTTTTGATGCAGGGATCTTACTGCTGTCTGATTCTGTCATCAACACAAGTGCCTTGACTAGAGTGTGGTATAGAGCTTTATTTATTTCGCTGCGTCCTTCACCGTCCAACAAGTCGAACTCATCTACTACGATAAGCTCTGAGCCGTCCTGCTCAGCGACAAATATCTGGAATACGGTTTTGATTCTGAGCTGTTCAGATTTTGAGCAGAAATTATAAGGACGTCCGCCATACCTGATACCCATGTCATCATCAAAAGTAATCTGATGCATCCCGGCTTGATCTGTGATCTTGTCCAGCGCATCAGTCATAATCTTGAGCCCTGATGTCAACGCGTTTGTTCGCAGCTTACCTTTTGGATTGAGCGCCGAAACGATATTTTCACAGGCTTCGACTTTCTCATGGATGTTTGATGCATCTGTGACCTGTATAATCATGGCTTTTTGATTATTGGTTTTGCAAATTTCATCTTGAATCACATCAGGATCACGCCCGCCGCCTGTCTTGGCTTGCATCGCTGGCAAGTCGCCTGCTGCCTTTTCACATTGATCTGCGAATGCTTTGGCTTTCGTGAGAGTCGTGCTGACTTCGAGTTGCTTATTGAGCAGGTCAGTTTTCTTGATCCGCCATGCTGCATGAAGCTCTTCTGATTTATTGATTTCATCACATGTATATTCCATAACTTCATACAATTTACCGCTTGAAAGCATGACTGGTTTTTTGCAATTCGGACATTCGAGATTGTCATTATTTATTAACTCCGGCTGCTCAAGCCCATCAATATCCCCCTGAATCTTATCAGCTTCCTTCTGCCAGTCTGTCGCTGCAATGATAGCGTTATGCATCTTACCGGCAAGCTCTTCAGTACGTGCTATCTCGTCATCTGAAACCGCCTGATTCTTGAGTGCTGCGTTATATTCCAATTGCAATTGTACAAGCGTCTCATTCAGCACCTCAAGTGGTGTGTCTTCAAGGCTGTATTCCCAGCCTTCCGGTCGCCAGTTAGCGGCCTTGTCGCTTCCGTAAGCTTCACTTGTGATGTTTTTCCAGTCACGCTTGATAAGCTTTCTTTGCTCTGTATATTTATTGTGCGTTGCATCCCAGCCGAAAGTTTGGATACGATCCCACAACTTATCAACATTTCTCTTCAGCTCTTCTTCAAGGGCTTCTTTGGTCGCCTCAAGCTTCAACATCTCACTGAAGAACTTTGCCCGCTCAAAATCCTTGTCACATGGTGATGTGAACCCTGATGCAATCGGTGAGATAAATGGTGGCTTGCCGTCGCTGGCGAGGTCACAGGATGGAAATTCAACCCCAACTTGCCCGATGTCTGTCTTGATAACTGCATACCCTGTTTTCGCGTTATCATTCACGATGTCTATCGCGTCTTTCTTGAGTGTGCCGTGTGGATTATTGCCCGTTGCAATTGCCTGTATTGCATGAACGATTGACGTTTTGCCCTGAAAATTCTTGGCTGCAACAATTGTGAGCTTCTTGATCTCAATGACGGCTGTTTTGATTGCGAGTATATTCTTGATTGATATTTTCATTATAGGCCTCCAAACATATTAGTTTCTTTTTCGCCGTCTTCTTCTGTGACTTCGCCGGTGTCTGTGTCAACAATAGGCTCCGGCGGTAGGTTTGTATCATCTTCAGGTGTGAATACTATGCCCGGATCATTGTTCTGAAATGGTTCCGGCTCCGGTTCATTCTCAACAACATGAAAATCTGCCTCAACTGCAATCTCTTCAGCTTCTTCTTTCGTGTACATTCCTTGCAATACATCAGGGAATGCATCCCTCAAGCAAAAGGCTCTTGCCCTGTTCAGACACATCCTGACAGGATACTTTGACCAGTTGTCTTTCCCCATTAGCCCTGCTTTTTTCCCATCTGCAAGGGTGAATATTGATATAAACTTTGTTGGAATTCCTTTGCGCTTGACAGTGACTTTGTATCCCTGTGTGTCTTTGCCCGGCTCGCCGATCTGCTCAAATTTCACATCCTCAAGAAGTCCTGACCTCAAGCACATTGACATCGGCAAATCACCGAATGAGCATGGCATGTTGTTAATCATAGCGATGTTATATATGGCGGTGAAAGGAGCGACATTGAGCTCAATCCCTCGCAGTATTTTGCCAGCCAATTTTTCAGGCTTCCCGACATCATCTTTCGGGACGAGCCCTGATCTTGATATAAGATTTGAGTATGCCATGACCGCCGCAAGGCTGTTGAGTTCGACTCCGCCTGTCGTGATCATTACTTCCGAGCCCTTTGCTGCTGTGATCTGTAGCGCGTTTTCTGCTGTGTTATTATTCATGATCTTATCCTTTCAGTCTGCAAAATTCAGTTTTGCAAACATTACAATATGTTTTGCCACATAACGTGCTTGCCGGATTAGCCGGAAGCTTGTTCGGATCGCCGTCTTTTCTGAAGTCATCAAGGTATTTCACGCGATCTTTAATAAGCTGCTTCGCTACCTCGATGCACATGTCCGCATCGTATTCGTACAATTTTGGCCCCGGATGTTTGCTCATGTCCTTCTTTTTCGGCAGGTGAATAATGATTGCCTTTCTGGGAATGCAAATCTTATTGTATTTCGCAAGCAAACAATAGGCCCCGAGTTGAGCCTGTGAACTCTCTGCATTTTTCCCGGTCTTGATATCGTAGATTGCATCTTGTGATATGATATCGACGTGACCGGATAACGTGTAATCTGTGCCCTTTAATGGCATCTCAAGAAACTGTTCTGAATGAGTTGGCTGGCGCGGGCTGACAGAATGCCCGTTAAAGAAATGAATGAGAACATCAACTTGTTCTTTCGCATGTTGCATCGTCGGTGTCGTGGCATCATATTTGATTTGTCCGTCAGCTTTCAGTGATTCATAGGCCAGTATAATGACATTCGCGGCGTTGTAATATTTCCCCTCAATCTTTGCCTTGACTATCATTTCACATCCCTTATGAACTGCCGTGCCGACAAGTCCAGAAATGAGCTGCCCTTTCCGCCTGATCTCATATCCTTTTTCAGTGCAGAGCTTCGGATATGCGCTTGCGAATGACCGCCTGATGCATTCGTTTGTGAGTGAACTGGCGCGGATTATCATCGCTTGTCCCCATCAGGAAAGAGTTCGAGCCCTCTGATAATTCCCTTTGCATCAGCAAGAAAGTCTGTTTGTGGAATGAATACCATTTTCGGTTGTCCGGCTCCGTTTGATCCAACGACCGCAATGAACTGCTTGTCATCAAAAGTGCCAAATGACATTGAAGGCTTGACTTTCCCGAGTATATCACTTATCTTCTTTCTGTCGCACATTGAGTGACCTCCGCATTAATTGGTTAGAGTCCCTTGATTGGGGCTCTTTTTTTATCCTTTTTCTAAAAACTCTTCTGCTTCCATCTCGAAAACTTCTGCATACTGGCTTGTGTATTTGTCTGGAACCCTGAACCCTGGCGTCATGTGCTTCCGCACCGTCTTGTCACAAAGCCCCATCTTTCGTGCTACATACGGAGCCCTGCGGTCATGCTCTTTCATCCAATATGAAAGTGCTTTACTTGTTGATTTCGGTATCATTTATTTCACCTCCTTTTTACCTCTGTCAGTCATATCAGCATCCCCCCTTTCATGTGCTTCGTTAAGACTGATTTATTTTATGCGGTTGCCATCCATAATCTATTGATCGTGAATAAGTCTGCTGAGTCTGGTATTTCTTCAGGGATCACTGCCGCAACATGCTCATGAATAATATTGCCGGTTAGGAACCGTTCGCCACCCCATTTCTGAAAAGTCATATTATCAATATTGTGACTGATTGTATGCTTAGGATCAAACTCATAGAATATATTCCGTATTGCTTCGCTTGTTGCCGGATCAGTTGAAAAGCAATCTTCATCATCATAGTTGCATTCGTCCGGCTCTACTGAATTGATCTTAATAATGATCTGAATTAATTCTGATTTTGTCATTGTCTTCTCCTCTTTATGTTCGCGTTGTCCTCATCTCATCTACATATAATATACCACATTTCCGGTATTAGTCAAGTACTTATTTCCTTTATTGTGTAAATAATGCAATTTATTTTATATTTAGGCAAATAAAAAAGCCCCCATTAAGGAGGCTTGTGCCTGACTTTCATCAGGGCTTAACTGGAATGAACCCAGTGTTAAAAGCGCAGTTTTGCCAGGCGGGCACTGCACGAGCCTCTGTAGGTTCCATACACTTGGTATAGAACATTTAACCTTCTTCTTTCGGCTTATACAAAATCTCCGCTTCATATGTAGTGCCGTCAAACTGTACTGCAATTGTCCGCTCTGATTCTATCGGTGCTTTTAGCCACGGCCCGGTTGCCGATGTGATCTTATCAATTGGTCGCCAGCCGATAAACTCATCAGGATCGTGCCAGTCCGGTTTATCTGAGAATACACAAACCTTGCTGTCACGGCTCAGCAAAATACCGACAACGGCATTATTGACAGGTGGCCCGCTGTAATTCGCATCAGGAAATAAATGGACTACTGTTCCGATCGGGCATACGCTCATCGCTGGCCAATCTGTTGAGTCTACCATTCCTGAGCTTTCTATTTCTGCGCTTTCTGGCTCACCGCATCGTAGAAATTCTGCTTCACTGACTCCGAATGCTTTTGCATATTTCGGGATCTGGATGTCTGGGATTTCTGCACCTGGTTTCGAATGATTTGCCACTGACTGACGGCTTATGCCTGCCCTTGTCGAGAGCTCAGTGTCAGTATAAGGGTGTCGTTTTTTCCAGAAAAGTAATGCATTATTATCCATAATGCCTCCCGTTTCTTTTATTGAAGAAGTTTCGATTTCGGTTTTTTAGTATCGTCAAGAGTCCCACCTACTATCAATGTCCTTACTATTGAATTTACTGAATTGGCAGTGACTGATGCCTCGTGCGCAAGCTTGATGTCAATATCACCGGCAAGGAGCCGGTCATATATTTTTAATTGCTGAATTGCGAGCTCTTCAAGTGTCTCTGTTGGCATGATGACAATTTGTTTTGACATTTCTTTTTCTCCCTAATTAATCGTTTAAGTTTCAGTTCTGCCCTTTTTGAATTTACCAATGCTTGCGGAAAATCTTTCGGCTTTGCAATTGTATTTGCTGCTAATTTTGCCCTTATGTAACTGTCTGACATTGATTCCACGCGCCTCTTTCTATAAGTTTTAGCACGTTCAAGGTTTTTATCTCTGTTTTTCAGATAGGTCTCTTTTATTCTTTTCTTGAATTCTTCTGTATCTTTTACTTTTTTATAATATTCTCTTTGTATGGCTCTATCTCGCTCTTTGTGTTTTTCTTTGTACCTCTTATCATACGCTCTAACTCGCTCTTTGTGTTTTTCTCTGTACCTCTTACTATACTCCCTTTCCCTCTTCTTCCGCTCTTCTGTCATGTCTGCATATCTCATTGGCTGCATCCCTTATGCTTGCATGGCCCGTGCATTGCTCCATCATCTTGCAATACTATTTCTCCCTTTGAGAACTCGGCCTTTTCAATCGGATGGATTACTGAATGATCACAAATAGTACTTGTGAATATTACACCTAAGTCTGGATGGTACTTCCGAAGCTCTTTTATTAATCTGCCTACTGTCATAATGGCTCCCGCACTGCGTTAATTATTAATACTCCGATACATCAATATATAGCCATTTATGTTAAATATGCAAGTCTTTTTATACAATTATGTTAAAAACTACCAATAAAAAACCGCCCATTTCTGAGGGCTTGTGCCTGATTTCTCAGCAATTGCCGCGTTTGATAATTGTGTTTTTTCTTTCCAGAATATTAGAGGATTGTTTTTCATTTTACAGAATCCCCTTTATTTTCAGGGTTGGTTCCCGGAGGGTATGCTACTGAGTACATCTCCTTGAACGGGCTGCCCATAATCAAAGGGAAACGGTCTCTTGATGGATTGTAATATAAGGTAGACCCCACCCCCTTTCTGTAAATATTCCATGTTTTGATAACCATTATAAATAGTATATGTCTCGGTTCTTTTTTAATACGTGCCGAATTTATAATTAGCTTGTTGCGCATCTTGACTATAGGGCTTCCGGCGCTTATATTTACACCAAGCAGCAATGATTCCATAAATTGACCAGCCATATATTCGTCGTCTTGAGAAAAAGCATAGTGTAAAAAAACCATCATTCCTGCTGACACCGAGAATGGGCAATTTTTATGCAGCTTGACTATATATTTTAAGGACGGTAATATTCTCTCGTGCCTTTCTGCCTCTATCATGCCTGCCGTGCTCGTGACGGCGCGACGCGAAACTGTGTCAGCGCTCTTTTTGAGATAAGCGGAAAGAATATATATATTAAGCCAATTAAGTGCTGAACCCCTAATAATTGAATGGCTATATCCGCGAACCGACAGGGAGTCGGAGAGGCTTCTTTTTTTTATTCCTTGATCAATTGCAAAAATATCATCTGGCTCATATCCTGACGAATACAATACCGGAACCGAAATACCCGTGCTCACTACGGCATTACACCGATGCTGACCGTTAATCAACGCGCCATCTTTATCTACGCAAATGCTGTCATTGTTGATTTTCCACTCGCCCCGTGTGATTGCCTCTGATATCCGACCGCAATGGTAAATACTGATGTTTCTGTTCTTCTCCATCCCATCAAGCAGTTCTTGTGCCTTTTCTGGCGTCAGCATAATCTGTTTCGTTTCAATAACTTTGTGATTACCGTCATACTCAATCATTTTATAACCTCCCGTATTATGTTATGCCATTGATCCATGATTCTCAATCTCTTCCATTAATGTGTCGAATCTTTCAGGCTTTGTCATTGCATTGAACCCATCTGATTTCAATAACCTGTATATCCTTTCAAGAAATTCATCATTATAACGATTTTTAGTGTACTCTGCGATTTTTCTGTTCTCAATATAGTTAAGAATTGCCCTCTTGTCTCTATATCTTTTCATATCCATTTCAGGAATTAGCCAAGATGAAGTTTTTGCGACTGATTTCTTACAAGCGCCCGGGAACTCATTATTTGATATGAGCAGCCGAACCATAGATGCAGACAAATTAAGGATTAATGCGGCTGTCTTGACCGTGTATACTTTATCTTTCATTCTTTATCGCCTCCTTAGTTCAACTAATATATTGCTTAATATAACAAATCTTTCTATTTTGTCAAGCCCTATTTAACATAAATGCAAAAAACCGCCCTGAATTAACAGAGCGGCTTCCGATGCTGGGGAACTCCCGGGTGAGGGAACATCTATTTTCGCCATACATTGAATATGTCTTTGCCCTCGCGCATGAGTATCTTGATTTCATCTTTATCAATTTTATTATCTTCTGTCGCATTACTCAGGGCCACCATGAACTCACCAAATTCTTTAAATGTTTTATTAACTTTTGAAGAAAAGACTCCGAATATACCGGTCACGATGACAAGTACTGCCGAAATTGCCAGCGAAATGACCTCCATTGTGATCCATGCTTTTACATCACCGAAGCCGAATGCGAAAGCAGGAACGGCCAACACGCTCATTGCAAACAGGATAACCATCAAAATAATCAATAATTTTCTCAACTTATTTCCCCCTTGTGGATAGTTTCATTTATTCGAACAAGATCACGCCTGAATTTCAGGATATCAAAGTTCTTGCCCGGGCAATGCGTCTGTGAATATTCTCTATGTCCGTGTACATTTTCAATTGGTATTTCAAACAGACTACACAGACTCATGGCGAGTGCTAATGCGATTGTCCATTGTTCTTGCGGAACCTTATCTATATCAAAATTTCCTACCAGGCAAATCCCGAATGACTTTGAATTCATTCCCCTGCAATGAGCGCCCGACTTATCAAGATCACGGCCTATAAGTTTTTCATATCCGTCGCCAACAAGTTCAATTCCGTAATGGTAGCCAATGCCATCCCAGCCCTTTTCCATGTGAGCCTTACGGATAGCCGCCCATGACAGAGAAGAGCTGTCTTTGGTCGCAGAATGATGCATTATGATGTGTTCTGGTTTCATACTATAACGCCTCCGTCCAGTCCGGTTTTTTTTTCGAGTGCTTTTATTCTTTCATCGATCCTGATATGCTTTGTTTTGCATGTATCGGCCCATGTGATACCGGTCTTAATTTCTTCAACTTCCTTCATGAGATATGAAAGCCGCACCTGCATCACGGCGCTACTGACTGTAAGCGCAAATATAAAGTATGGCGTGGCTTTGCCGATAAAACTAAGTAACTCCATTTGCCCCGCCCTCTTTTGGTTCCGGCTCAATGAGCTTCAATAATACACCCTCTTGATTCAGCAATGCGGTTCTGTTTTGTGTGAGGCGATATATAGTAGATTCAGTATCCCGTATATCCGCCCTGATCCTGCTAAGCTCACCCTGCACTTTCTGATTGTCCAAAACTGCCCCCTAAGTGTAATTTTTGTTAGTCCATCCGCTTTCAGCTCCGATTGCAGTATGGATTCCCTTTACGAAAGTATATGTTGTTGTTTTAATATCGAGCTGGAATGACCCTGTGTTGAATCGTATGTCTGTGATAAAGGTGTATGTGCCGTCAAGTCCTGCTGCGCCATTTACTTTGTACCCACCTACTACATTAAGTATTCCACCTGAATCGAGCGTTGCTTTTGTTGTGCCCGAGATAACCAGATTGATTTCCGAAGCAACAAGAGCAAGCTCATCAAAAGCTGTGCCACCTGCATTTTGCCCTTGAATCTGTGAGCCTCCTGTACTCCTCATATAGAGATTATCAGTTGTCAAAATACCGCCATTACTATCAACTTGAAAAACTGTCGTGCCGTCATTGACTAAGGCGAGCATGCTTTGTGGATCAGTGCTGCCCGTGTATTCTGCGTATATGAGCGTATTCGCGCCTGTGTTGCTATTCTG
>Ga0208904_1002093_pt1 | contig 12922 bp, 20 predicted proteins | sample AntAceMetag02UKB_FD_184774 | JGI IMG/M metagenome (GOLD analysis project Ga0208904, IMG submission 184774) | Saline lake microbial communities from Ace Lake, Antarctica - Antarctic Ace Lake Metagenome 02UKB (SPAdes) (version 2) | ecosystem: Environmental > Aquatic > Non-marine Saline and... | reverse complement strand
GGGTTGCAGTTCTCATTCCCCTGATTGGTGACGGCCTGGGTATCACTCGACGCAGTAATCGTCCAAGTCTCCGTCTCCAGTGTGTTCGCTTCCCATAGGGGCATCATGGCATCTAGTACGACGATACATTGCATCCCCTGAAAATCCACACGAATCGGCCGGCAGGCCATGCGTCGATCAGCAGGTGCCGTTTTGAACGTAGCGATCAGATATTGTTCGTCGCCGCGCTGCGTGTTGAACCAGCCCTTCAGCTCCTCTTGTCTCTCTTCGACGTTCGTCTCGTCAAGAATGAATATTCGCAGACGGAATGTCCGGGGGGTCTTCGTCGAGCCTACGAAGTACGGCCAGTCAAAATCCACCTCGGCGACTATTGGTTCGCCGTCCGGGGCCGAGAGAAGATTCGCATCGACATAGGCTTCATAGTTCGCACCGTCGTTAATGTCGTGATCATCGTAGGTTTGTACGACAGCGTCAAGCACACGGATTTGCGCCATCAGGTCAACGCCTCCAACTCAGCCAGGAATGACGATACATCCTGTACGCCCTGCAAATTCAGCGTCGTTATATAGATTCTGGTTTCGCGTGGCTCTTCTTCTTGATCGTAGGGGATGACTCTCTCCTGACCGTGGGCCATGATCGGGACAGCAGTACCAGGAGCACCGGGAACGGTTCCGCCGCTGGCCATGTTGGGTAGAAGCCCATAGCCCGGCACAACATTTGTCGCTCGAATCAACGGACCAAATGGTCCCAAGGCTACGTCTACCGCCAACCCCTTTAGCATCTCACCCAGTTTATCGACAATGAGCTTCTTGGCTGCTGGGCCACCGACAGCTTCGGCAATCTTACCGGCGATCCCTAGTCCAATATCTGCACCGGCCTTAGCGATTGCCACATCAAGAGTCAGCAAAGCGACTGTTAATGCTTCCAGAAACGCTAAGATGGCACTCTCCCCCGTTTCTGTTTTTCCAAACAAAGCCACAATCCCATCGACAATAAGCTGCCCGATTTTATCTCCAGCCTCTTTTAACGCCCCACTGGAATCAGTTGACCAGGTGGTAATCGTCGTTACCAGGGCACCAAGCTCAGTGGATGCTTTCGCCAAGGCTCCAGTCTCTGGAGCGGTCAACCATTCCCAGAACTTGCCGGGCCAAGTAGAGATTTCCTTCCAGATCACGGGCCAGGCCTGACTAAAAGCATGTGCAATCTGTGGCGCGAAACGATGCTGAATGAGAAACGCACCGGCGTTAATTGCTCCGTGTTCACCGGTCAGCCAGTCCCAGAAACGAGACCCCAGTTCTTGTAATCCCCCGAGAAAACCCTTCTCAGCGAACAGGTCTCGCAATTCGCCGAACGCGGCTTTGGCTTTGTCAATCGCGATGGGGGCCTGCTCGGCCAGCGTGCCGAGTACCGAGGTCAAGGCCGGCAGTAGCGCGAGCCCTATCTCATCCTTCACATTCCCGAAGACCGTCTTCAATTGCGCCCACTTCGTCGCCGCGTTCTCTGTAATGTCCGGCATGTCCTTGGTGTTCTCGGCCAGTTTCTCCATGACCTGATTCATCATGGCCGTTTGCTTTTCGCTCTTGGTCATCTCCTCGACAGACTTGCCTAGCGTGACAGCGTATGCCTCGTTTGCTTCGGCGGCGCTGACCTGAATCTGCAAGTTATCGAGAATCACAGGCGATAGACGCCCAACGCCCTTCGTGAGCGAATCCATCAGATAGCCCATGTCCTGACCGGTGGCAGCACTCACCTTGCCAAGATATTTCATCGCTTCAGGCAACTCGTCAGCGAATGACTTGCCAACAAGCTGAGCGGCTTCGTTGTAGTTCCGCATCAGCTCGGCGTCCTTGACCATCCCCAGAGACCCCTTGCGTAACGCCAAAAGGGTATCCTCTGCGCCGCCGGTGATACCGTCAAACGCTTTCTGAATACCCTCCAGAGGCATAGCATCAAACGCGAGCTTGGTCATCGCCGCACCGAGGCCAACAACAGCCACCGTGCCAGCCATCATGCCGGTTTTGACGATCCCACCCACGCGAGAAGCCCAACCGCGAGATCGTTTTTCCGTGTCATCCATTTTTCGGATAGCGTCGGTGTTATCGCCGCGATAGTAAACTACCGCATCGCCCACTGTTACAGACACTAGAACGTTACCCCCATCTGTGCCAGGAACTGGTCAGCACTGATAACTTTCTTCCCGCCACGCATCTCCTGTCGAGCCGCTGATCTGGAATGACTCGTAAGACTCGCCTCCCAGACCTTGCGCTGAAAGTAAGCCTCGGTCATTCGTTCCAATTCTCCTATGGAGAATTGCTCTTCGAGCTGCGCCTCCGAGAGCCCCCACTGCGAGAGGGCGATTTCGAGGATGTCTCCTTGCTCTCCGGGCCAGTCAGCACATCTTGCAGACCCGCCACGTCGAAAGGGTTTGTCATCTTCAGAACCCCCACTAGGGAAGCGATGGCCTGCTTGGCGGATGCATTGTCCTCAATCCAGCCCCGGTCCTTCTCCAAGACCTCCGAGAACTCCAGGAGCATTTCAATTGCATCGTCTACATTGTCAGTCAGGAGCTTCTGGAGGATTGGGAACAGTTTGGCAAGCTCTTCCGGTTTCGTGATGTCTACATCGGGCAGGCCAGGAAGGAAATCGAGCAGTGGCTGAAGGCACTCTACGAACTTTGGCCGCCAGACCTTCGACTCCTTGATGGATTGATCCTCGATTTCGAATAGCCGATCACCCAGCTCAACACTGATTGTTTCTCTCATGTGATTATCCCGTCACTGCCGCAGTTACTCGCTGCCACTTCCACAGCTTCTGCCCGACAGCCTTGGAGAGATCGACGAGTGCTTTGATTTGAATCGGAATTCCGACCCACGCAGTCGAACTGTATTCCTGCGTAGCGTTCAGCTTGGCTGTTGCCTTCCAGACAAAAGAGCGTACCGGGAAGTCGTTTCCCGAAGCATCGGTGTAGATCCCCTCGAAGCCCCAAGCCGCCTCATCTATCTGATACTCACCACCAACAATCAACTCGTCCTTGCCCACCTGAGCTGCGGCTGCCGCTGTTGAATTCGCTGTACCGGAGGTCACGATTGCCAACTTCTTGGCCGTAAGCTCCAATAGCACCGTTTCCATTATCAGCGATTCGCCAGTCTTGCGCCGCTTCATAATGGCTAACTCCTGCTCGACTTTCAACTCCAATTCTGTGAAGTCGTAATTCGAGGACAAAGGTGCTTCGGTATATCCGACCTTTTCCCAGTTACCTCCCCAGTTCGCACCGGCCACTACCGTATCCGCCGGCGGGTCCTCGCCCACTGGGGCTTTCCACAATGTCACTGGACCTGCGATCACATCTGCTACTGCCATGTTAAACCTCCTCTACGAATTGTCGAGATAGCAGGTGAAGTAGCCCAACTTGAACCACCAATGCTTATCTCGTTCTGGTTCCTGTAATAGTTGCCCTGGGCCCTCCGCTAGAGCCCAACGCATCTTTGCACCTCGGCCTTGGTCGAGCACGTCGTACAATGCTCGATAACACCTGTTGGCCTCCATTTCATCACTGCCATAACATTTGAACTGAACGGACGGAGCGAGTATTACCCGCTGCTCTGTCTGAATCTGGCCGCCTCGAACCTTGAAACAGATTGCCGGGCCTTGGCTCGGTTTGTAATCTACAATCGGTACATCAGCCCCAGCGTATAGCCGGGAACCAATAACTGCTTCCAGTGTTGCTTCTGCAGCTAAGAAAAGCCGGATTTCTGCTTCTACATCGATCACTAGAATTTCGTCCTTTGCACTATACCGCCGAACTGCTTGACGGTATCCAGCATGGCCTGATACAGGAACGACTTCCGCATCTCCTGGAAGATCGAATAGTGAGCTCCGAAAGCTACTGCGCTTTCCTTCTTCGTGTTCACGGGTGGGGGAGGGGCCATCTCTCGATCGGCCACGGCGAGCGCTGCACCCATAGCTTGCAGGTATGTATTGCGCTGCGCGGAAACCACAAACCCGCTGTTGGTCATAAACCCGGTATCGATCTGCCGATTCTCGCGAATGTTAATCCGGGCTTGGCCGAGAGTCTGAGACGCAAGCTGGTCCAGAATCTTGTCATCAGCGTCTTTCAGGATGGCTTTCACCCGCTCGCCGTACCAGTGCACCTTCCCGTCGGCCATTCTACCACCTCAGAACGGCGAAGGTGATACTAGTCAGAAGTCCCTCACCGCCTGTGGCCCAAGTCACCTGACACTTACCGCTACTGTTGTTGAAGGTCTCAGGCAGGAACGGGCCAATTGCTGAGTAGTCATTATCCGCTGTAACACTTACAGTTAGATCATCGACATCTAGCCCATTCACAGTTCGAGGTGTTACCACTGTCACCGTAAGAGTAGCGGTATACGCGTTAGAAATGTAAAGGAATGTACGACCATCATTGACGAAGGTATTTCCATCGGCATCAGAACTGGCTGTAGTCATCGTCGGTGGCGTTAAGCCAGTCAGAACGATGTTCTCCACACTGACCGGCGTAGTCGCAGCTTGGACCAGACCGACACCTACTTGCGCGGGCGGACCGAGTGAGGAGGCCCAAATCATCGCCAGTAACAACACAACGCCTAAGCTTACTACCAAGATTATTCGTTTCATCCTGCATTACTCCCATCTGTGACCAAAGCAAGGTCACAAGTTAGGCACGTTGGGCCGCGGCGAATTTCACCCAGAATGTGATAATACTCTGGCGTAATATCGCTACCGAACCGACGTGTCAGTTCAATACGATCTTTGCCCGTTACCACCGAGTCCAAAGGAAGACGCAAGACAGTGCGCATCGTCGCCACCTGATCCGGCGACTCCAGGCTATTGACTCCACGGATGTACCCAAAGCCGCACTCCGTAGGGATGCCAGACGAGACCCAGGTGGCAGGCGCGGGTTTGCCGTACTCGTTGATTGCGCCTGCCGTGTACGTCAGAATGTCGCAGGTGTCCAGCATCGACGCTTCCTGCGTTTCTTGCATATCCGCCAGGTCGTCGCTCAGCCAGGTCATTAGTCGTCCACCTCAGCCAGATTGCCGATCCAATCGGAGGGAATGGATCGCGTCTGTCGGATTAGCCGAACTGTCTTGGCAGATCGCCGCGATTGGTGCCACCGCGCTTGCGCCATGTATTGCTGGTATTTCTGCGAGCGGGTAAAGCTCCCACCATCCGCGCCGAAGTCAAACTCATCTGCTATGACGCCGGCTCTCTCTTCCCAGATAGCGGCTGCCGCGCTGTGCAAGCAATACGTCGCTATCCAGTCGTCGTTTGCCTCCTCAGTGGGAGGCTCAGTTGACGTATCCCACGAATAAGGCTGTTCGCCTCTCTCGTCGATCAACGGATGGGCTTCGATATATGCCTGAATGTCGGCATCCTCGTAGATGGTTGCGGTGGTCTCATTGGTCATGCGTCGGACTTGCGCGATCATTGCCGCGGTTGCTGTCATCGCTCGCCCCCCTATCTAGGCAAAGCTGACTAGCCTAGGCGAAGCTGACTAGCCCGATTCCACTGGCCTCGTCTGCCTCACTGCCAAAGTTGGCATAGCCGTCAGAATCGTTCCAAACCTCCTGCGGCCAGGGGCCCAGTATCCAGGTCTCGCCAGATAGCACATTTACTGTGCGGGCGGCGACTGCCAATCCATCAACTGTCCTCACCGGCGTGATTGTGATCTCGTTGTCGCCGGTGTTGACCTCAGCCGCGATCATAAGCGTTCTACCGTCGTTCAGAAACCTAAAGCCACCCACGTTGGTCACACTCTGCATGTCGACCTCTGCACCAGTCCGCAACGCAGCCTGAGTGGTAAGTGTTTCAGTTGCCATATTACCCTCCTAGGCACCGGCTCCGGTTAGGAGGCCGGTGTTCTCAGCCCTCTGTTACGCGGACTGCCTGATATACTTCACAAACAACTTACCCGTGAATCCCGCGGTCGATGCCGCGCCCGTGAACGTGATGTATTGCGCCGCGCCCCAATCAGCCGGGACAGTGACTTCCGTCTCTGCCACAATCTCTGGTATGTAGCAGTTGATCAACGATCCCTCGGTGATAGCGTTGAAATCAAAGGCGCTCAGAATGTCATTTGCATCCGCCCCCGAAGCCCCGATTCCAACATTCACCGCCGCCGCTCCCGTGCTGTCCGTGATGCACTCCAGCCACGCCTGCGTGATCGTCACATCAACGCCTTCGGGATTGGCTATTTCCCCGATTGCGAGACCAACCTGACCGGTGATGTCTACACAGAAAGCCCCTTTACCTTCCCAATCCATTGCTATTGTCATATTACCCCCTATGCTGATTGTCGGGTATACGTGACATGCAAGCGGGCAGACAGGCCCACGCTCGATGCCGAGCCCGTAAACGTGATGTACTGCGCTGCACCCCAATCAACCGGGTCGGTCAGTTCGGTTTCTGCCGTGTCTTGCGGAGCAAAGCAATTCGACAGAGAACCTGCCGTCAAGCCGTCCACTGCGCCTGCGTTCCACAGGTCAGTGGCAGTTACACCCGTTGCTTCGATGCCGCAGGACAGGTTGCATCCAGCAGTAGAAGCCGTGATTATCTCTAACCACGCCTGGGTGATGGTTACATCCACCCCCTCCGGGTTCAACACTTCGCCGATTGCCGTACCAACCTGACCGGTGATGTCGATGGTCAAGCCACCGCCCTGCCCTTCATAGTTTCTTGCTACAGTCATTGTTACACCTCCTGCTTCAACTAGCCCCCCCCCACCCCGTAGAATGGAGGGGATCTCACATTATCCGTGCTCAGATGTTCTAGCCGTCCATCGCTATTGCGACACCGGACAGGTCAACGGCAGTCGGCGTGCCCATGTCGCCCAACACTACGTCAGTGTTAGTCGTGTCCCATGCACCCAGCCCGAAGCCCGTGCACTTTCGCATCAGAATCTGGCGGTCTGCGCTGGGATTCACGAACAGGAACGCCGTCCCGACCGCGTTGGTCGTGGACACGTTGATGAATCGACAGCTGTCGAACAGCAGGTAGTCGAGAATCGCGGTGGCGTCGACCGTCTCGCCGAAATACACCGTCGTGGCTCCTGCTCGCATGATGAAGTCGCAATTCTCGAACTTGTTCCGGGCCGCGTCTCCGTCGACCAGAAGCAACGAGTACCCTGTTGCCAGTGCGATCGCAGTCAGCCCGATCGTACAGTTCTTGAAGAAACATTCCCCGGCCCCGTTCAGCTTGAGCGCTCCACCGGTGTTGATTGCATGAGCAGCATTGCCAGGCGCAGCGAAGTGAACGTTCTCGAAGTAGTTCCGCTCACCAGTGACCTGCACGTTCAGCAGGTTTCCAGCGTCCGCAACTCCCTGGTAGAACATCACGTTCTTGAAGATACAACCCGAGCCGGTGATATTCACCGAAGGAGAAACTGCCGTTACGGCTGCCCCCTGGAAGATTCTCGCTCGATTAGCCACAGGAACCGGTGCAGACCAACCGACCAAGTGCGTGTAACTCTTGTCCCAGGTGAGCACTGCCGCCAGGTTGTCGGAGGTGTCGCCACCGAGATACACAACGCAGTCGTTCTGGTTGTCAACGCACAAATCCTCTGCCGCTGCGATCGAAGCCAGCGGCCACCTGAAATTGGTGCCGGGATTGCTGTCAGACCCGTTGGACGGGTCCACAAGATAGATCTTGCTCTTCGGACCTCGCGGGATTCCCTGCAAGGCGATGAACTGATTGAGATTTCTTGGATACAAACCCATTATGTCATGCCCCCTTATGCCGTGAGGCAGCTAAACGCGCAGCGATTAGCTGCCGTTGCCTGCATCCGGTTGAGCGGGTTCGGCAAAGCAACACCGACTCGCATTACAGCCCGCAGGGCCACCATGTCTTGCTGGGCCAGGTTGTAGATGATGTTCCCCGCACCGTCCTGGATCACCGCTTCTGTGAGAATCTTCCATGTAATATCCTGCCGCATGGCGTACACAAGTTTCGTCCAGTCACCGGAGAACATCAGGCTCTCGGCCGAGTCGATAGACCCGTTCAGCGGGAAGTCAATCGGCGCTCCATCTAGCTCGTACCGGGTCGCTTCCTGCATGGAACTCTTGAAAATCGGGTTGCCGTCTGAGTCGCGACAGTTTCGCAACTTGCCTCGCATTGAGACGTGGGCCAAGTGGGCAGAGGGAATGTACCCGTCTGCCTCGATGGTCATCAGGATACCATCTGTACCTCCCGCTGTCTCGCCCATCAGAACTTCGTACAGATCAGTGTAGGCTGCGAGAGAGAGAGTCGAACTGGCCGCAGTGCACAGGGCCTTGAGGCCGGCCGCTCCCATGTTTGTCGTCCATGACGCCGGAATATTCGTCCCGTACAGCACCGCCTGGTCGAACGCGATGCCGAACGCTTCGACGATCGAGGGCTGAATTTCGCCCCAAATGTCGTAGCTCGAATCATCGAGCACCGACTCCGAAATCGGCACAATACAGGCCAACTCCTCGGCATCAATGTACTTGTTCTCCCAGTTCATCTCGGTAGTTTGCTTAAGCCCCGTATCGCCAGACACGAAATACGCAGTTGCCAACGCCGAAGCCACCGGCATCCGACGCTGTTTACGACTCATGGTTGGCATCTGCCGAGCCAGCTTCATCACCGCACTGGATTCGGGTACGTGTTTGATGATCTCCCGACTCACTTCCTCTGGAATGAGAGCCGCAGCATCCGTCCTTGAAATTAAACTATTGTATGCCACTTTACACCTCCGCTATTATCTGCCCGCCTCGGCGCGAATAAACGCGTTCATGCTCTTCTCGTCGCCAGTGGGCGGAGTTTGTGTCCCCTTTCCGGCATCACCGGCGGGGATCGTCGATTTGCCAAACAGTTCCGGGAATTGCGTCTTCAGCGCCTCCCAGTTGACGTTGCCCCTACGGTCGAACGCATCCACCTCCTGAGCCGCCATCCAAGCCAGCTTCAGATTGGTTACGCCCTGTGTATGGGCATCATCGTAAAACGCGGCCTGCAGCTCCAATCCCTGGAGTTGATCAGCTTGTTCGGTCAGTAGCTTCTCAGCCTCTGACCCCTTTTCCGCTTTGGCCGCTGCGTCTCGCAACTGGCCCTCAAGGTCCTTGCGTTGCTGCCTCTCGCTAGTCAACGCGCTTTTCAGACCGGCGATGTCATCGTTGTACAGTTTCTGCACGTCAGCCGGTTGTGTCTTCAGCCATTCATCGAAATTGGCTGGGGTTTTGCTCTCCGTAGCGGCCTTCTCTGCTGCTGCTTTTGCCTCTGCCGTTTTCTTCTCTTCTGCTGCCTTCTTCTCTTCCGTTGTTGGCTCTGGCATCTCGCCCTCCTGGGCATCTCGCCCTTGTGTTTCTGTCTCTCACTGATACCAATATATCACGGATCACACAAAAACGCAACCTCAGTTTCTCTTCATCGCTCACCTGCCTTTCACAGCCTAGCCAGCAGCCTCTCTAATCCGACTCACCGCCGCCTGATACTCGGCCTCCGTGCAGGACTCGTACACTCCGAACTTGAACCATATCTGCAAGGGTGTCTCATCAAAGGCGTCGCACTTGCGCTTCTCGTCCCCCATGTGTTTGCAAAAGGCGCACACGCGGAAAACGGCTTAAATCGCATTTACGGCAGGCTTACTCGTCTTAGGCTGAAGCGACACTACTCGCAACCGGCCATCCTCGAATACCAGACGTGTCCTGAACTTTTCGCTCTTGTCTCGTGCAGGATCTGCTCGCCTCTTGGCCTTGACACCACTCTTCGTTGTCTTACGTCTTTTTGGCATTTCACCCTCTCAAGTCCATCTTCACTAACGTCTTGCCTCCTTGCTTTTCCACGGCTGTAATGCTAAACGTGGAGCCGCGCGGTAGCAGAAATTCCGCCTCTTCTACGTAGCCAGACACATCCATCACAGACATGCCACGCGAACCGGCAGGCACATTGATCTCAAAAAACGTTGATTCGAAGTGTAACTCCGCACCGCCAGGGACCAAAGCAGCAGACGTGTACGCAGGGTCAGTGTACTCCATACCGGTCAAACGCTCCCAATCAATAATATTTCCTTCCGCGCTCCGCACATTACCCGCACCCCGATAGACAACCAAGTCATCCGGAGTCGTCGACTTCGCCAAAACATTATCCAAGTCACGTACAATCTTACCACCTGGACCCTGCAGACCTGTTTCGCCACGCAAGGCGTAGTTCACATCAGCGTACTCAAATCCGCAATAGTCCTGTATCGACTTGTACTGGCTCTCTGTCAACTTCGAGGCCACATCGGCGAAATTGTCTTTTGTCCACTCATACGCTTCGTCCATATCCGCGAATGTAAGATTTTGTCCGTACCTCTCCGCAATCGTAGAAGTCGGGGCCGCTGGTGCTGTCGTCGCTGCAGGAGAAGTGGGGAGATTTTTGCCAAGCGCCGCCAAGTCCACTTTATTCTGCGCCATCACTGTCTTGTAAGGATACGTTGCGGGGTCAAACATCTGCTTTCCGAATTGCTTGTTTAACTTTGCCGTTTGCTCGACCATGTAGGCATATTGCTCCGGCGCATCACCGCCGAGTTCCTGCATGACCTCCATAAGCGCATTATCGCTCATAGTCGCGGCTTGCTCAACCGAAGGCCAATCGGCGTCACTGGCGGCTTCGTCACCTTGCTCAACTTACTCACCGGTGTCGGCGTCAAGCCTCGGCCCCAGGTGGGATGGTCAGTGTAGGTGATAAAGTCTTTCATCGGCGTGCCGTCTTTCCAGGCCTCGTACCGCTCATTCCCCATGATCTTCCGCGCATCCTCGTCGTCCATATTCGACAGCCACTCTTCGCCTGTTTCGAACTGCAACTCAGGCAGACCTTTCACCACCGGCACTGAGGTACATCTGCCGGCAGGATGATCGAAGATCGGCTCTGTCACCGGATACAACGTGCCCTCATCGGCAAGACACGCAATGCAAGTTCGATCGGTATGGTCGCATAATCGCTTGTGCCCGGACACCACACCGGACTCCTGGTATTGCTGCTGGTTGGCTTGCCGATAGACGCGTAATTGCTCCGTCCGGGCAATGGTCAACCCTTTCTGCAATCCCCCGGCCAGATCATCCCGCATGGCCTCCGCGGTTTCCCGCGGGTTGATCCCTAACGCGGTGTTCCTTACCAGTGTATCAGTCAGATTCGTCCACGCGCTCAGTGCCCTCTCATCGCTGTAGTGCGGGTTGATGCGATTCTTCAGCAATACCCCCACGGGTCTACCGTCTCCTGCGAGGCCGGCCATGTTCTCTGCCGCTTGCACCGGTAGGCGATCGAACGTCCCGACCATCCCGTGCTGAGCGTACACGTCGCCGATTGCCCGGGCACCATGATCCAGCCCCAATTTCGCCAGCGCCCTCTGCTGTTCGGTGATCTCTGTCGTGGCCCAGTCAGCATACCTGCTGAACTCCTCTTCCGTCTGAGCCTTCAATGACTTGTACCTCTGCAGTTGGTATAGCCTGGTCTGAGATACGATCTCGCCATTCCGTCGCTTTTCGTCTATCTCTCGGGCCAGCGCGGAAATGTGTGCGTCAAGCTGTCTCTCTACGCCTGTCCACTGCCTGGCCATGATCCGCATCTGTTCGGCGTCTCTGGCCAGTAATTGCGCCTTGAATCGGCGCATCGATAGCACCGCCAATGGATCGGGCACTACTTGAACTCCTTGAGGAACCAGTACGTACACCAGCCCTGCTTGCCTTTGTACTCAACCAACACGCCATTGCCCTGACGTTCTATTAGTTCGACTTCCGTTCCGTGCGGGACCTTGGCAACGACCCGACCTCGGAGATTCGGCTCATAATCTTCCCACAGGTGAATCGTATCTACTGTAAGAGGCGGCTGAGCCTCAGCATCATAACCATCTATTGTAACGATACGGTTAGACATTATGGAGTCTGCCGTACAGTGATTGCCCAGCCTGCTCATCCATCCTGGTCAACTCATGCCTTGCCTGGCGAGTGTTGTCTATCTCTTCTTCGATGGAAAGAGGCTGGCCCTTGGGTCCCATCCTTTGTACCTCACCGCCGTGAGCTATTGCCATAGCCCGAGCATATCCTAGATTGTCCGTGCAGAAAATCACACCGCCAGCATCCATAAACCAGCAGGGGTCATACGCCCCTTCGAAATCCCACCACACGCCATAGCCCTTATCAGGCATTATAATCATTTCCTTTCCCAATCAATAGAGAGAGGCTTACCTTCCTGCCAGATCCGGGCCACCTGCGCCGTCCCTCCCATCGACATCGCCTGAGCATGCGCGACATTCAAATTCTGCGTATGGAAGATCACCCCAGTCGCACCGCTCACAAACCAGACTCCGTTTTTTGCTAGGTCTGGTAGCCACACACCGTAGTATCTGTTGTCATCCATTGCTTTACCTTCTCGGTCTCGGTCGTGGCGGGCATGTTCCCCGCCCTCGCCCGGTTTGTGGGCCCTGTCCTTCCGGCCCTGTTCCGTCTCCTCTAGGCATGTTGCCACCTCCTTATATTTCGATAAAAAACATCCCTCACAAACTCCGATTGATGGTAAACAATAATAACATGGATTGTCTACCCTAGTTTGTCCGCAATGGTAAAACGCATTGCTCCGGTGAAAACATTTCAATTATAATTCAAACTCATATGGTAGTTCGGGAACAAAAGCAGTCAAAGCCGCTACCGCCGTTGCTAACGCTTTGGCATCCGCCCGAACTATCTGATATTCCGCATATTCCGGTTCGTACTTCACCTTGTCTTCCAGGTAGTTGTTAATCGTCGCCAGTTCCTCTTCAATGCTGTACCGTGCTTTGATGCCTGCGGAAATCAGCTTGTCACGAGTCACCTCGCCTTCGACCCGTGCTTCGTCGTATTCGTACTGCGTGCGCTTCTTGCCCGTCTCGGAGTCCGTGACTTCCGATTCCACGATGTTGAACGGGAAGACT
>Ga0208904_1002092_pt1 | contig 12923 bp, 10 predicted proteins | sample AntAceMetag02UKB_FD_184774 | JGI IMG/M metagenome (GOLD analysis project Ga0208904, IMG submission 184774) | Saline lake microbial communities from Ace Lake, Antarctica - Antarctic Ace Lake Metagenome 02UKB (SPAdes) (version 2) | ecosystem: Environmental > Aquatic > Non-marine Saline and... | reverse complement strand
AAAAAGAAAATTTATTATAAAAATTTCATTAAGCAGGCAAATCGCAAAAATGTTGATTTCACTATTGAGTTGAGCCTTAAAGATAAAAATAATATTGTGGTCATCGTAGCACGTGATGATAACGATGTGACGACTCAAAAAAATCTCTATTTGCGCTATGCTGCATCTAAATAGTTGCAATAAATCTATACACTTGGTACAAAAACGCAAAAACCTATTATTAATGATCGTTATCTGCTGCAGCTGAATGATTCAAATGACCCACCTGCAGTAAACCCAGTGTTTTATTTTTTATTAGCAATAACAAATAATTAAACTTAAAATATCGAATTTATTCTCTGTTTGATGTTTTTCGTAAAAATTCAATACGTTACATCGTTACATTTTGATTCACTGGCATTAAGTAAAATCTTTGATTTTTACAGGCGAATACTATCTTTGTAAAGAGCGAGGATGCGTTATTCATAAATATCAATAGTAAGATAATGCTGCTAATCAATACCTTTTCAATATGGGAGTGAAGAATGGCTCGTGAAACTATCGTAAAAAGTCCTAATTTTGTTCATCCGGAAAAACCAAGCGCCGTTGGTTCTCGGAACAGTCTACATCGACAAGACCGGGATGAATACGAAGAAGCAAAAGGGATCATAGATGAGGAAGTCGATAAAATCTTGAATCACATTCACGCCAAGTTACCCCCGGAAGTGTTGGAAAAGCTTGATGTAATGGGGTCCGTTAAATCGAAATTACATAACTATTTCAATCAGGATTTCCAGAACATGCTCAATCGTTACCTTGTAACGATGGAAGATGAGATGAACAAGAAGATCCGGGATCTGATTGACAAGGAAGAAACACGAACTCTGAATAAATATACTCCTCGGGAGATAACCGAAATCATTAATCGCATTGGTGATTCCGAAACCTTTAATACCGAGGATATTGAAAAATCTGTAGTCAATATGTACAGCCATCTTCAAGGGCATATTGAGCGCGGTGTGGCTGAGCTTGAGACAAATACAAACGCTCTGCTTCGGGAAAAAACAGATGTCGGTGTTTTCATCAGGGGTGAAAACTCATATGCGATAGAAAAATGTACGTTTAAGGATAATGCCAGGCGCCCTAAAACCGTCATGGACCTTAAATTGTCTATCAGTATTCTTGATTCAGAACTGATTAGTCGGATTTATCATTACCAAGTACCTGTAACTTCAATCATTAAGGATATCGTAGCCAAAAATATACATGAGTTGATTGACAACGAGATTGGTGAAATCAACCAACTGCTGGTTGATGAGGGCAAAGTGGAGATGAGCGACTCAGAAAGGATTTTTGAAAAACTGCGGGTCATGGATAAGTATATTTCCGACGATAATACAGAGGAGTCCAAAAGGTATCAGTTTGTCGCAAAGAAATTTCTGGATTCTGTCGATGGCATTCAGGCAGAAATTGAATCCAAAGATTACAATTCGCTGAATATCCGGGAAAACATTAAAAAAATAATTGACAACGAAAATATCCGCAATCGTGGATTCAATACAGCCGTCAACTCAATTACCTCTATCCTCGACAACAGCAAGATGGGATATCAGTTCATTGAGAACTACAAAAACGCCAGAGAGTGCATCATCAGAGAGTACGAGGAAGAAGATGCAACTAAGTTACCTGATGAGCGCTATAATTTACGTCTGGTATATTACGATCAGAAACAGCTGAAATCCCTTCGCAAAGCATATTCAAAACAAATTGAAGAGTTGGAAAGGGAAGTTATGCATCTGTGGAAGGTATGTCACGGTGTCTACACCAATGATCGGGATGAAAAAGATTACGATGACTGGGAAACACTTGCTGATCGAATGCTGAAGCCAAAAAAGAAAAAAGGATTCTTCAAGTCTAAAAGTGAGGATGAGCCGGATATTGAAGATAAAAAGTCGCTCTGGAACGAGATCAGCTATATTCAACCAAAAGATACTATTGTTGGCAAGTCCAATCCTACTGAAGAAGTCAGATTAGACGAAATCGCAGCACGTTTTCCGTTGATGTCGGAAAAACTGCGAAAAGTCTATAGTGACCAGATCGATGAAACGCGGCAGATTCTCGATGCCCGCTTAAGCTTTCTTCAAGAGCAATTTGAAGATTTTACGAATCAGATAAATCCGTACCATGTTCAACCAGGTCTTCTCTTGGACATCGATATCATCAGTATCAAAAAGAAAAAGACAACCATGATGAATATGGCCAATGTCATTAATGAGTTTCTATATTCGGTATCTAAAGGATTTTCTGACACTATTGTCGATGAGCAGTCGATGATCAATGGCAATGGGACCCCTGAGAACCAATACGCCGGTCTTCAGGAATAAAGGTTAACCACATTCGTTTCCGGCAGATAGCCGGGGCGATATATACCGTGGATAAATTTGCATAACCGAATAAAAAACCCTCCGGAATTGGCTGCGTAACAATCAAAACACGATGGATCATAAAGCCGTGCGACAAACCGGTTGATGAAACGTCCCAAACAGGACAGTCAATTCAGAACAATGCATGCAGTTACACAATATCCTGATCACAAACGGCACAATCGTATCCCTCTCCGCAGATACACTACCGCACAATTCGGTGTTCAAAACAGAAGGCAAGAAAGTCACTGCCGAGCTCGTCGAATACTTGAAAGCCACTCAAATACCTCGGGGAACCGGAATCAATCTCGTTTTTGACCAGAAGTATATCCACTATCAACATTTCAGCTTCCCTCTCTTATCCGGCCGAAAAATTCGCCAGATTATCCAATTTGAACTGGATGACACACTTCTGAAGGAAGCAGAAAACTACATCTACAGTCACTCTTCCCAATCTTTCAAGGATATTGGAACGACAGAGGCCGGGGTTTACATTATGGAGAAAGACCTGCTGGATGAGTTGGTCTCCATATTTAAAGAGTTCAACCTGGAATTACGCTGGGTAACTTCACTGGAAAACCTGATGGATCTCACTTTTCGCGAAAATACCGCTCCAGGAAACAGAATTCATATTGAACTGCCAGGAGAAGAAAAAATAGCACGTCTGTTCGTCTATCGAACCGGTTTTCTAGTCGGTTTGTCGACAGTATCAGCACACCCGACCGAAGAGACAATGTCCCAAGACTTTTTGGATCAGATCAATCAGCGAGCCAATGCTATTCGGCTAATGGAGGCTGACATCTGCGATATTTCTATCCAGGGAGCACAAAGTGACAACATAAATATTAATGAGCAACAGGAATTGTTGATTGATACTAAATCTCAATCAAATCCGACGAAAGGGAATATCAAACCCGGACAGAGTATTCCGGCTGCCCGATTAGATCACCCAGAAAGAATTAATTTGATAACATCTAACTTTCTTGTTATTCAGGAATTAAAAAAACATGCACAGTCCTTAATGTATGTAGCCGGGGTCTTTTTACTTAGTCTTATGTTATATATCTCTGCCCTCGCTTATCGAGGATATCACGATAGTCAATATTACGAAAAACTTAATCATCAATTAGACCAGACGATTGAAAAATACTTGCCCAAAGGCGCATCGAAAGCAAACGCAGTCTATATTATTAAAGAACAAGTTCAGAATCTCAATCTTGAAAAAGAAAAAAACAGAAGGTTTAAACACCGAAATTATCGAGTTTCCAAAGCGTTGACTGAGCTTTCTCTTTTAAAGTTAGATGTGCCTTCATTGACACTCTCTCGCTTCTCTTTGAATGATCAATCGATTCGATTCCAGGGACACACGGCATCGATATCAGATTTTGAAATCTTGCAGGCAGCACTATCCCGGCTTTATCCTCCGGACGGCTATCGTATTAATACCTATGAGAAAAACCGAGGCTCAGAAACGGTTGAATTTTCAACAACCATACAGTTCAAACCATCAAAATAGCGTTTATACAACTTAAAAATGGACCTGAACCGACGAGAAAAAGCCTGGATAATTGCTGCATTGGTGATATTTTTACCACTGCTGTTTTTTCGCTTCGCTCTGTTGCCATTGAGTGATTATCGCGAAAAACAGCAGCTTACCATCAGTCGTTTGGAAGATAAAATCCGACAAATCAATCTATTGGGTCAGGAATTACAACATCTGGAGAAGACTAGAAGCAGTCAATCAACATCGTTAAGTAAAAGAGTTGATCGAATACTCCGGCATCATCAACTCAAATCCCGCTCAGGAACCATCGTGGACAACATCACAGACGGGCGACAACGTCTGGTTTTAAAACTGGAAGAGGTTAACCTCACCGAACTGATCAACACACTGCATGGCATTGAAAACTCTTTACCAGTCATTGCAATTGAAAGCATCGATATCAATCCCGCATATCAAAATAAAAAACGGTTTCGGCTATCGTCTGCTTTAAGTAGCTGGTAAGGATTTCTATCTATGTTAAAAAAACTCATTACAATTCTATTATTGGCAATTTCAGTCTGCCTGTTGTTATTCATGTCATTCTGGCTCAATGTGTCAGAAGAAAAACTGGTCGCCTGGCTGGAATACAGATTAAATCAATCGCTTCCACAACAGGTAAGGGCTGAGATCAGTGTAGCCCACACCCGTTTCTGGGGACTTGAAATCGATCAACTAGAGTTTAAAAACGCTACCAGTCAAATGGAATGGCTTAAATTGGATGCTGTCAGGTTCCATTTTAATTTAGTATCGATTATACTCCTACAAGAGATTCCTTATGACTTCCAGCTATATAGTGGTCATGGAAACGGCACTTTCGGTTTCTTGCCAGATTTCAGAGTCGACTTAAAAATAAGAAATCTGGAACCGAATTGGAATCCTTTTATCCGTAGCACCAGACTGGTGCAATCCAATCCACTCTTAGATCTCGATGGAAGCACTGTTTTTGGGACATTGGCTGGGGATATCCGGATCAAGTTGAAAGATATCAACGTGACTGGTAAAAAAATATATACAACTCTTCCGCTTGATCTACCGGACATTCGACTGGCAACCGTCGAAGCCAAAATGGCTCTGAAAAATAATCAGTTGGATTTGGCAATCAAAACAGCAGGGGATACCAGTGCCGTACTTGAAGGTAAAGTAATGATCAATTGGAAACGGATCCAAAGATCAAAACTCGATTTAAAGTTAGTTGCAGATATCTCAAAGCCCTATCAAACCAAGCTTGGACTGATAAACAGCATCATCAGCAGCTATCGGAATAAAGGAGGTAAATTATCCCTCCGCCTGACTGGAAACCTGATAACCCCTCAAATCAAAAAATTCTAAATTGTCATCTCTTAAGCTGTTATCCTTGAGCATATCAATAAAAACTGACGGGTAACGAATAATCCACCGTTTTTAGATAGAATTGAAGATATAACCGTGAAAAAAAAAGTAGCCATTTTTGGTGGATTCGTTGTTCTGGTCGGGATGTTCATCCTCGTCAGCACCATCATGTTGCCTTTGAAGGGCCAGACCGATCAAACCACATATGTCGAAATTAAAAAAGGCGAAAGCCTGAATCGCATCGCCGCAAACCTCGAAAAACAGGATTTGATAGCTTCAAAATTCCTGTTCAAATGGACCTCCTTCGTACTGGGGAAACGCAAAAGTATCAAAAGCGGAGAGTATAAATTTGTGGGACGAATTTCCACTTATTCCTTGATCCGTTTACTGAGTACAGGAACCACCATTTTAAAGAAGATCACCATCCCGGAAGGGTTGCGAATGGAAGAAACTTTTAGGCTATTCTCAAACGCCGGCTTGGGAATCCAAAAGGAATATCATCGTTACAGCAAACAGAGTGCATTCATCAAGTCACTTGGCCTAGGCAGCCAGACTGTCTCCTTGGAAGGCTTTTTATTTCCCGAAACGTACCTGTTTTCCCGACATACATCTGCCAAAACCGTCATTCGCTCGATGATTAAGTCTTTTTTTGATAATATTCCTGATAACTACCAGGCTCACGCCAAAGCTGTAGGTTTAACCTATTACGAGGCAATCATTCTAGCTTCCATAATAGAGAAAGAAACAGGAGCTGCCATGGAACGAAAATTAATCGCTTCGGTCTTTCACAATCGCCTTAAACAGAACATGAAGTTACAGACGGATCCAACTGTGATTTACGGTATTAAGAATTTTAATGGCAACCTGACCCGTAAACAGCTCCGGACGCGGACACCATACAACACATATATCGTAAAAGGTCTCCCACCAACTCCTATTGCCAACCCTGGCCTCGCTTCTCTGATTGCGGCAGTTCAACCCGCCGATACGGACTATCTATTTTTTGTAGCGAAGGGAGATGGAACCCACAAATTTACGAATAATTACAGAGATCATGCTCAGGCCGTAAAAAAATATCAACTGCGGCGCAAACGGGATTACAAGTCTTTTTAGGCAAGGGCTTTTTGTCAGTTCTCCTTGACATAGGTTTCCTGATTCAAGGAGAATCTAACAATAAAGAGAGATATTTGCAGTATCACTGTTCTGAATAAGATCATGTTTATAATCTTTGAACGAGGAGAATTTGAATGTCAGACAACATGAATCCCTGGGGAAATCGCGATAAGAAACCCTCAGAGCTCGATGAAATCATTCAGCAGGGATTAAAAAAAATATTCAATATCAAACAGGGAAATAAACCGCCATCAGGGCAAGATGGTAATATAAAACCCCCCGGTATGAATTTCGGGATCGTAGTGGTCCTGCTTCTAATCCTATTTTTAGGGTTTCAATCTGTTTACCAGATCCAACCGAACGAACAGGGTGTTGTCTTAAGGTTCGGGAGGTTCAGTAACATAACCAGTCCAGGTTTGAACTTTCTAATCCCCTTTATCGAAAAGGTGATTAAGGTAGATGTCGAGTCCATCCGCAAGGAGGAATTCGGTTTCCGCCAAAATGTATCGCGGACATATTCCCAAGCCTCTAATGCTCTGGATTTAGAATCATTGATGATCACCGCTGATAAAAATGTGATCCAGCTAAATTGGGTGGTCCAGTATAAAATTCGCGATGCTGAGAGCTTTCTTTTTAATATCAGAGACTCACGAGCCGCCGTCAGAGATGTATCTGAATCGGTCATACGTCGCTTAGTGGGAAATCGGGATTTTGACTATGTGCTGAACAACCGGGAAGAGCTTGCTGAATCCACACTAAAAGAGATGCAGGATGTCATAGACAAATACAACTCTGGAATTCAGTTGGTGGTGGTACAGCTGCAGGATTTAAACCCGCCAGATCCGGTTCGTCCTTCATTTAACGAAGTCAACGAGGCCGAGCAGGACAAAATTCGTGTCAGTAACGAAGCGCAAAAAGAGGCAAACACACAAATCCCAAAAGCCCTTGGAACAGCTAAAAAAGTGATCCAGGAAGCTGAAGGGTATGCGATCGAAAGAATCAATCGAGCTGAAGGAGATGTGGCCAGATTCAATGCCATCCTGAAACAGTATGTCTCTGCAAAGGAGGTTACTCGAACTCGGATGTATGTCGAGACTTTGCAAAACGTATTGCCCAATGTTAGAGATGTCGTTGTTATCGATCCAAGTACGAACGGAATGGTTCCTCTGCTGAACCTGGGTGACGCACTTTCGCCCAGCCTTGGACAGAAGAAATAGCTAAAAACTAACCATAGTCAATAATAGAAAAACAGGAGCTGGATAATGAAACGAGCGTTAGTTATTGTGGCAATAGCGGTTCTTTTTGTGGGATTCAACGGCTTTTTCGTCGTTGATGAAGGAGAACAGGCCATCATTACTCAATTTGGGCAACCTGTCCGTGGCGCGATTAAAGACGCCGGACTCTATTTTAAAATTCCTTTTATTCAAAAAGCACATTATTTTGATAAACGGATACTGAAATGGGATGGTGATCCGAACGAAATACCGACCCAGGATAAAAAATATATCTGGGTTGACACAACTGCCCGCTGGAGAATCAATGACCCCTTACTGTTTCTCCAGAGAATGAATAATGTCGACAGAGCCACATCACGGCTGAATGATTTAATTAACGGATCTGTCAGAGACTTTGTCACCAAAAATAGTCTGGTTGAAATAATCAGAAGCTCCGATTGGAATAAGAGTTACACGCTGACAACTGAAACCGCCAGAGTAAAAGAAATCATCACTGTTGGAAGGGATCAGTTTTCGCAAATCGTTCTCAATAATGTCTCAGCACTCGCCAAGAGTTTTGGGATAGAGGTATTGGACGTTCTAGTCAAACGTATCAACTATACCAACCAGGTACGACAAACCGTCTATGCAAGAATGATTTCGGAAAGACAAAGAATTGCTGAACAGAGGCGTTCAGAAGGGGAAGCGGAAAAAGCCAACATCCTGGGTAACATGGAAAAGCAGTTGAAGGACATTGAATCAGGTGCCTATAAAAAAGCAGAAGAGATTCGGGGTGATGCAGACGCTACAGCAACCAAAATCTACGGTGATTCCTACAATAAGGATCCCGAGTTTTATGCGTTCCTGACAACGCTGGATAGCTATAAAAAGGTTCTCGGGAAAAATACCCGGCTGGTATTACAGTCGGATTCTCCGTTTTTTAATTATCTGAGATCAATAGACCGTCGAAAATCAAAATATTAAAACAGAGCCACCGTTTTTTTGGCTCTGATCCTCATGATATTTAATGTCTTGATCAATTCTCCGTTTTGGCGGCTACTGACACTGCCTGTCAAGACGGGGAACCCCGTTAAATTCTGTAAGGCATTGCGGAGTGATTCCCGGTTATGGAAACTGGGATCATTCAGCAGCCTTGAGATCATTTCTAGCGCTTCATAGGCGTATATCGTATAACTTGTTGGTGTATGGTAATCGGGCCTGAAGTTGTATGATTTCCAGTGATCCTCATAAAAAGGTTGCAGAGAAGTGCTGATGCTTCCAATTGGAAAGGCATCAATAAATCTCAACCGCCGCGTATGATCAAGCAATTGGTTTTCCCTGACATTTATTTCGCTACCGGATAAAACCCACACATCCTCCGCATCAAATGATCTATTAAAATTTAATAGTATTTTCAATGTATTCAATTTAACCTGAGCGAACATTAGATCAAAATCAATGATCGGCTCTTCTGCTTCTGCGCTATTATCTTTTCCCTCTACATCCGGTTTTTTTCGGAACCCTCCCGTCAAACTCAAATAGTTATCTTTAAAATCGACTTGATTGGTTTTGATGGCTGAAATACCGGCTATCTGCCCACCGTTTTCGATAACTATTTTGTTAAACGCCTGCATGACCTCAAATCCCTTGCCAGACCTGTCAGTAGTGTAAAAAAGAGCAAAGCGTTCTGCCTGCAAATAGTCCAGTGCAAAATGGGCCAGGTTTTCAGCCTCTACAATCCGGTTCCGCTGATAACGAAAAAGAAACGGTATTTCACTACCAATTTTTTCTGTCAGGGAAAAAGAGATCACCGGAACCTTATATTCCTCGGCCATTTCTCCGGCAGCCAGCGACGTATCCTTGGCCAAGGGACCCAGAATTGCGATCACCTTCTCTTTTTCAACCAACTCTCTGACTTGACTTTTCACCAAAGCAGATCGCTCCTTCGCTGTCAGGCGAATATTTTTGCGATTTCTTTCTGCTACCGGGATGAAGGCTGAATCCTTGATAATCAGCTGAATGGGGTTATCACTTGGTGAACGAGATTGAAGTGCCAGTTCCAAACCGTCTAGTGCCTGCCTGGCAAGTATTCCAAAACGCGAATGGGAAAATGGTAGAATAACACCTATTTTGTATGGATCCGTATTCAAAGCGATATCAATATAATTCTGAAAACCTTGCAATTCAGCTAGGGTCGCAGCATCAATATTATCAACATTGAAGAGTTCACTTAAAAAATCTTGTGCCTGTTGATACTCTCCCTCTCGAACCAATAGCTGCACTTTCCTCAGATAAGCAGTTGATTTGATCAGGTCTACAGAATGTTCATTTAAGATGGCATCAATATCCTCAATATCCTCTATTTTCTCAATCAGCTCAGTCGCTAATCGGTCAAACCCGATAATCAGATCCCCCTCTGCATCGAGCATGAAATTGAAAGCGACAAGGAGCTGACCTCTCTTTTGTGCATCTTCAATTAAAAATTCTCTTAAATTTAAACTTTCTCGATTAGACAGATTGGAAAAAAAATCCTCCGTCACCATAGAAACCAACTGCAGGGGTTTTTTCTCATAATGGAGAGAAGCTGCAAAATAATAGAAGGCTTGATAATAATTATCACCATTGCTGAAGGAATCAAAATATGCCGGGGACATATCAATGACATTCTGATAGTCACCTAAATGAAAATAGATTTTTAGACTCAGAAAACGATGCCACTCCAATCGTTGGAATTTTTCGTCTTCAGGAAGATTTTGTATCGTTTCCGGGTTTAGCTCAGAGAGAATAGCTTGTGCCTGGCCATACTCGCCCTGATTAACAAGGTTAGAGACCCAGGTCAATGAATCCAAGTCCAATTCAAATTTCGTAGAATCAGCAATGGGGCCTGTTTCAATGATCTGTTTTTTGTCCGGCTGCTGCTCAGAAGTTTCTTCTTGTATCTTTCTGTCGGGTAAAGCAAGGATCGGCGTGGTATCAGACAGTATTCTCACCTTCGTTTGCGTAACCAACTCCGCAACAACACTTTCTGGCGAAATTTCGTTGGCTTTGTTGCTCTCGTCAAGATGGATTAGGGGCGCTTTCCTGACAGTCCTTTGGTGACTAAGGAATGATTGGGAATATAAGCTACTGACAGGATAAGATAAAATACAAAGCGCCAGGACAAATTGAATTTTGAGTTTCTGTTTCACAATCCCTCTATCGCCTTATGATACTTGCTTTAAGTTTCAAGTCCTTCATATATGCTTCATACTTCTTATCATATGTTTCCTTGAATACCTGCTGGGAGAGCTTCTGTCTCACCTTATCAAACGATTCTTGCGGGTCTTCTTTTTTATCCAATACTTCTATTAAATGAAATCCAAAAGGTGACCGAACCGGCTCACTGAGTGTTCCAGGGTCAAGTGAAAATGCCACTTCAGCAAATTCACGCACCATATCCGTTTCACTAAAATAGCCCAAATCACCATGATTCTGCTTTACCGATGGATCCTGAGAATAGAGGTCTGCTATCTCTGAAAAAGATTTTCCCGACTCTATCTGTTTCTTGATTCCACTGAGTTTCTGCTTGACCTTTTGGACCTCTTGCAATGATGCATCCTTCTTTAAAACCAGTAGAATATGTCGGGCATGAACGCGAACTGTTTTACTTTCCCCTTTATCATAGAGTGCTTTCAGCGTCTCATCCGCAATCGAAATCTGTGATCGAATTTCCCGGTTAATCACCTGCGATCGCCGCGTTCGTTTCAAATAACGATTTCTAAAATCGGTTGGCGTAAGTTGCCGTCTTTCGAGAAGATCTTCAAATTCAATCTGGCTTAGCCCATTCTGTTTACGATAATTATCCATTTCCGCATCAAGTTGTGCATCGGTCAGCACAATATTCAGTTCGTCAGCCCGGACATCCAGCAGGGCTTCCTCAATCAACAGATTAATCATTTGAGAACGGAGTTCTTCGACTTTCTTCTCTGGCAGAGTTTGCCCCCGGGCGCTTTGCCTGATAAACTCAGACAGTCTGATCTTGATTTCATTCTGCGTAATAATGTGATCATTAACAATAATCTGGATCTTGTCATATGATGTTGTTGAAGCCGAAGCAGTAAAAGTGAACAGTATGAAAAAGGCAATAAAGAAAAATTTCATTTTATTGAGAATATATAGTTGTCAGTGAAAATGGAAAAAGCTGAGGTATTATATTACGATACTTAGTAATTAATGTTCTTCTCGGTGTAAAAACATGACGCTGTTTTAATATGATTCTCATCTCTTTGAAGAGACGGGAATTAATAAAAAATTTTATAGTTCCAGGTAACTGGGGATACTTACTATCCCAACCATCAAACTGAATCTGCATTGGATAATAACGTCCCCAAACCTGAATTTGTCTATTAATTTCCAGTACTTTGAAAGACACGGGGTCCACAAGGATGTTTGCCAACTTACTTCCCAGTTGATAGACCACCCCGTTTCCTCTCTGTTCAATTCCGACACGGTTTGTATTGACTCCGATCTTGTCCAGGCTGGTTTTTAAGAAGGTGACATACTTTGTAAAGAACATGAGATAGGGATAAACCAAGTCTTCTTCAGCAAATATGCGGGAGTTTTGGAGATTTTTATTAAACACCCAGTTGTCAGGCTCAAAAATATAAATATTCAAGGGAGTCTCAGCAAAATCAAGGGTTTCAGTCAAAATATGTTCATCCCTTACCCAGACAATTTTCTGAAAATAGTTATTCTCCCTAATTTCATATGGGACCAGGTTTTCTTCTCTTTGTTCATCAAGTGGAGAAAATGCTTCTGGATCAAATATCCGTACCTCTATTTCGAAATAAAATGAGCGGATATTTTTGTTGTTTTCCAAAACTTTGCTAAGTAGTGCATCCACACCAATGATCTTTGCATACACAGGCATTGCCAAACCCAGAATTAACAGGAATGACAGAAGTGTCCGACCCAGAATTCCGATTCGCCAATAATTGGCCTCATTCACTTTTTCAACAATGTTATCTTCCATCAACCCTAACCCCTTTCCAATTCAGCCAACTATGGCATATTTCTCATACATAACTATATTTCAATCCGGCTGGGTCGTCATCTTTAAAATGATATTTCATGGCTTTGGATAAGTTCGTCATTGAAAAAACTCAATTTTTCCTTCACTTTATTGATAGATAGATAGCATTTAAACAATAATCACTTAGTATTCAGTAATTACTGAACGACCACCGGCTGAAAGCCGGTGGGTTCGTTTAAGTACTGAAAGTACAGTTTAACGGCTAAAGCCGTTTGGTGGTCACGGTTCTATATCAAAATTGTCATTTGGTG
>Ga0208904_1002090_pt1 | contig 12934 bp, 8 predicted proteins | sample AntAceMetag02UKB_FD_184774 | JGI IMG/M metagenome (GOLD analysis project Ga0208904, IMG submission 184774) | Saline lake microbial communities from Ace Lake, Antarctica - Antarctic Ace Lake Metagenome 02UKB (SPAdes) (version 2) | ecosystem: Environmental > Aquatic > Non-marine Saline and Alkaline... | reverse complement strand
CGCTCCGGCAATAATTATAATGATTATTATAATAATGATTAGAAAAAGTTTTTTCATATTAGCGATTTTTACGCACTACGGTCCCTCGAACCGCGCTGACGTTGGCTGTCCACTCGGGATCAGTACCTTAATTATACAAGCATCCATGGGCTTTTTCAAGGCTTGATTTAGAGTGGAATTTTAGGCCTCTGGGTCTTAGATTTTGAGACACTTTGAGACACATTTTGCGTACTTTTAGGTGTCTCAAATGAGACAGTGGTGCGTCTTATTTATCAAAGTTTTTTCAGAGATTCAACATAATCAGGTTCATCAACATAAACCATTACAATTGCACTTACATAGCAAAAATTTTCTTCAACCAAGTCAAATATATTAAAATCTTTATCTTTCTTTCTTTGTTTGGCAATGAATTTCTCTAAATCGGTAAAATTCCCATGAGCTATCATTGATCTCACATCATACATGGTTTTCATTCTTTGTGTAACCGAACCTAATTCTTTCTTTTTGTTACAGATCACAATACTAGCTTTAAGTTGGAATTGCTTTCTGATCGAATCTTCAACATTAAACCTTGATGTATCCGGATTATGCGTTAATAAAAATTCTATTATACTAATTAACATTAAAAATTGCATTTTCGAATCTCTATTCTGTTCGTTAACGCTTCTGATCGCCCCTCCTATAAACAATACTTTTTCTCGTTGATCTTCTGAAAGCTTATCTATTTTCTGTGTTAATTCGATAATCTGATCTAAACGATCGGCAATTGAAAAATAATCAAACTGTTTATGTATTGATCTCCCATGAGGTATCGCTGTTAAGTAGACGAATAGCCATCTGTATAAAACAGAAAAATCATCTTCTAAGATTATTGTTTTGCTTAGAGAACCAGGAAATAAGTCAATAAAAAGCAAGTCAATTATTGATATATATTTTAATGCTCTTTCCTCTCGCTGCATCCCTATTTCTGTACCTTCAAGCATAAAAAAACTTTTATCCTTTTTCTTTTTAAGTTTTCTATCGACACGCCTCAAATCTTTAAAAAATCCTTCATCATTAAACCTTACAATTAGCCAGCTTTTAGCTAAAAGTTCAAAAGCTTTTTTCTCACTAAAGCCCTTAAGAAAATCCTTATTAAAGAATTTATTATCTTTGTAATTTTCCGGCAAACTTTTTAATATCTTCTTCAGTTCATTAATATGCAATACTGCCTCTGTGTCGCTCACCAAAAAATGAGTAAGGAGTTTTTTATCTTTTTTAAAATCTATCCTCCTCTTCAAGAAATCTATAACATAATTTATTTCGGCTTGATTTCGTGGATTGTCTAATTCAAGACCGAAAACCTTAGATTTCGATAAGATAATTTTTTTATTTAAAGGCAAAACGCCTTTTAATATAACAATATTCATTTATTTTTATCTATCTTATAATCTTCTTCAATATTTCAATAGATGCATTAAAGCTTAAATTAAATACAACATCATCAATAAAATCACCTGATTTAATTTCATTACCCGGGTGTATCAAATTTCTATAAGCTCTCGCAAAATCACCTATTGATAAAATATTTTTCTTAAATTCGGCTTTACCCTCAAAATATCTTAAAAAATCATTCAATGTACATTCGTATAAACTATGAATACTAACTCTTCCATTTAAAGAATAGGAAATATTTTTAATCTTCTTCTTTTCGCAATAATAAGTAAATAAAAGTTCTATAAATGAACCGGCTAAAATAATTGTTGATTTTTTATTTTTTAAAAGATAGTTTATAACTAATTCATTAAAATCTCTATCTAATAAAACTCTGTATTTTTTGTTAACCTTTTCTATCTTTTCTATAAAACTAAAATAATTTATTTTTTCAAGATTATCTATTGTTATATTATCAATTCCTATTGACCAATTTTTGTTTAATTTTCTTGGGATTACTTTCTTTAGAAACTTTTCTAAATAAGGATTAATCTCGTAAATTGATTCATTATAACTTCCTCGATCATCAGTTTTTAAAATATATCCCCTTTTTAACCACTGATCTACTAATAAATCAGCTTTTGTTTCATCTGTTTCTATTAGTACCTTAAATTTCCAACGTGGAATAGGAATTTTATTTTTGTCAAAGACTTTTTCTTTTTTAACATTAGAAACAAATTTCTTTAACTTATCTACTGCCCAGTCAGTTTCTTTTGAAAGAAAGGTTTCTGAATTTTTACATAAAGATTCTATTTCCTCTTTTTCTTGTATTTTTGATAAAATTCTTTCGTAATTGTTTTTTATAACCTCATCATCTTTATCAATTTTATATGCTTTTTTTATTAGATTGAAAGCTTTTTCTATATCATCCTTGCGTTCTTTAATACTTGCTAGATTATTCAAAACAGAACTATTATTTACTTCTACTACAGTACCTAAAATGGACTCATAAATTTCTTCAGCCTCATTTAATTTCCCAACTTCGTTGTAAGAATAAGCAACTTCAAAATCCATTGGAACACAATTTAATTCTTCATAAATTCTAACTATGTCTTCGTACTTTTTTGCTTCAAAAAGCTTTGCTAAAAAACTTTCTGCTTCTTTATAGGCGTCATCAAATTTTTCTTCTTTTTCAAGCGATTCCAAAAAATTAATTTTTTCTTTGATTTCTTTTTTAGTCATAGTAATAATAGCGCATATATTACTGATACTTATATTAAATCTCTTACTTTCTCGTACCCTCTAAACCTCCCCGATAAAATCCCTAATCTATAACAGCCCCCATCGCTCATCAACCGCCAATTAGTATTGGTAAGTTTCTTTTTTAATAATCTCTGAAGCTGGATCCGACTATCATACTCATCCCGGCCAGCCTTACTATCTTGAATAGTAAATTCTATCGCAACATCTCCTTTAACAATGTCTGGCTTTGCGAAATCTAATTTGATATAGTCTTCTTTCTTTAATTTAGGGGTTAAGAATTTATTAAGATCAGCGATACTTAATTTCTTTATTTTTACTAAAACTTTTTTATTCTTTTCATCTCCTTCAACTCTTTTTAATACTTCATGAACCTGATTCAACCGTGCTTTCTGACCAACATATTTTTGACCCTCTGTGGCTGATAAACAGAATCTTCTTCTGTCTTTTTCAAAATTAGGATCAACTTTTTCCGGCTTTGGTTTTTCATCTAAATCCAAAACATCTTTTTTCTTATAATCGCATCCTGGACAGGTATAGGTAGTAGTTATCTTGTTGTCTCTTCTTTTATTCTCGCTGCCCATTTCAGCTTTGCACTTAGGACATAAAACTGGACTGGGCTTCCATAGCTCTCCATTTTCATAAACAAGTCTTCTTTTTTTACATTCAGGACATTCAAAGAAAAATAACACTCTTTCTGAACCCTCGGCTAATTCTCCGCGCAGGTCTTTCATCGTTGACTCCATTTTAGAACCGCAAGAAGGACATAGAATATTTTGAGGTGCTGGAGTGTTTTCTAACTTCTCATCCAAAGCTTCGTCTTTAGCTATCCACTTCTTTATAGTCTCAGCTTTTTCCAAGTATCGTTCGCCTTTAATAAAATACAAAGGGATCGGGGCCAAATTGACTCTTACTTTCGGCTCTTTCCTTTTTGTTTTATTATTACTTCTTGATTTTGGCTTGTATTCTAAATTTGATAAACCCTTTTCCATTCTCCGGCATTCTTCTATAGTAAAGCGATCATATAAGTTACTGTAATAATCGTATGGCTTAAAATGTTTATAACATTTAATTGGAGACATTTTAAAAGTTAAGCTTAAATTTACCCTCCGACAAAATACTTAGATTATTTTTTTGTAATAATCACATTTAATATTTTTGCTACTTCTTCTAAATCATCTTGTTTAGAATTCTCCCTTCCCAATAAATTAGCAGTACCAATAATTTCAAAAATTTTAATCTCCAAACTATTCAAATCATAAAATTCATAAATTTCATCTTCCTTAGCATGTTCACTAGAATATTCAGTTCGAGGAACAGGCAAAAACAATCTTCCTCCGTCTAGGCTCATAAAATTCCAAGAAAAAAGATTAGCTTCTTTAAATTTTAATGTAATATAATGTATATAATTATGATCCCTATCGGGAAATTTCTTATACCTTTCCGCTAATACATCACTTCCATCTGAAATACTGATGAAAAAATCAGGGTTTCTAATATAAAAATATTTCCTTCCTTGTTCATCAGACTTCCAGTTAAATTTATCATCCAAAGCCCTCGATGAAATATCAATAGGTTCTCCACGGAAAAAAATAGAAATTCTCTGGTATAAAAAATTTGCTATTAGCCCAGTAACTATTCCTGATATAAAAATTATTATTTGTGCAAAAGTCATAATTTTAAACACCATCAATACTTTTTCCATAATTTCTTAAAAACTCTTCATTCTCTTTGACTAAAAACACATATTCATAAGGATTGTTGTTTTCGTCCCTTATAATCCTCGCTTTTGGCTTACTTTTTTTCATTGATTTCCTGTTTACGCAACATCAGAAGGACAATCTCATATGTCATATTTTTAATAAGTCTGGCATATTCACGATTAGAAGAAATTGCATGAGCACCGACATTAGACGATAATGCATATAGCGCATTCACTAATTGCCATTCTGAATCTTTAAAAAATTTTACCGAGCGCAAATAATCAAAAACGACATGTTCTTTTGATTGACTATTAACTTTGGCATCCTTACGTTTTCCTGAAATATATAATGCAATGTTTCGTGTTGCCTCGTTAATAAGAATTCTAATTCTATCTATACATGTAGCAAATTTTGTATCGGTAAATTCACCACCCTGAAACAGTTCCTCTATACCAATAATCAGATCTGGAATCTTAGAATCTGGAAACTCTTGATGCCATATTCCCAAAAGTTTCTCTCTGTCGGCGTTTATTTCTGGATTAACATCTTGTAATTCAAGTTCGAGAAGTTTTAATTCTGCACTATTTATTTTTTCAATTAACTGGAAATTATGTTCATCATCATTTTGTAAAAATAATTTAATTTGATCATATTCACCTTGAGAAATTGTTAGATACTCATAAGAGACAATCTGGGACAACATTGCTAAAAAATTACTATATCCATGAACTGAATCTCCTTTTAAAATTTGCTGAGCTTTTTTTAAAGCTTTAAATCTTATACCTATCTTATGTAACACAAATAAAATAAAATATGCCACATCAGCATACTCTGATTTCTGAGAGAGTTGAGTTAAAAGATAATCACAAAACCTTTTTTTATCTTCCTTATTAAACACACAATAAAGCTTGAGAAGAACATCGGCATTTTTTGATTTGATAGTACTTGGATTACTTTCAAAATACAAAAGTTCAGACATTTTACCTGAAATATTCCATCCTTGTTGAACCCCAATATTAAAACTACCCAAGCCACCACATCGTCGTCCATTAGCTTTATAAGCCCTTCTTTCTTCGTTTAAAACTATATTTATTTTTCCATGAATTTTTTTTCGCATAATATATCAGCATAATTTCATTACACAATTTATTTCACAATATCAAATAAATTTTTGGGATTGTCTAAAACCTTAAATTCCCAAGTTCCAAAAACATCTAAAGCATTTACCGCTTTAACCCATTCCTTTGTAGCTTGCCATTTAGCTTTGTCTTGCTCTTTTTTTTGGCCTTTGACTTCAAGAATCAAATGTCTATTATCTTTAAACCTAATTATAAAATCGGGATAATATGTATGTACTTGACCATTCCAAAGATAAAAAATTTCAAATCCTAAATGATCGTTTTTAGCCCAAGAAACTAAACCAGGAATTCTATTTCTTTCAAACTCAAACCCAATTCCCTCCCAACTACTATCAGTTACAATATGACTAATTTGACTCTTTTTAACCGGTTGAGTTGGTTTACTTGTATACCAAATCATTGATGTAGTAGTACTTCTTTTTGGTCTGACTGGATCCAAAATAGCTGTCGGTGTTTCCTTACTTGAACTAAGAATAAAATTACCAATGTGATTAGTTATTTTTTGAAGATTTATAGCAATAACAATATTCTTCAATTTATCTGTTCCGCTAAACAAAGGCACCTTTACTAAAAGCTTATCTGATTCTATAAACTTATCGATTACTTCCATTAACTGACTAATATGACTTCCTGGATCACCTTCCCAATTTTCTCCAAATTGCTCATGTAATCTTACGGCTGCTTGTAGCTTTGATTTTTGGAGACGATTATCTTCTGCTAATTTAGTTAAATCAATCTCGCTTATTTGATCAAAACAAGGTCGCCCATCAATAGTTGGTGCAACTTCTACAACTGTGGAAGCGTCTTCTGGAGATAAAATTAATTTATCTAATTTATCCCAATCCAAATCTAAAAAATAATTCAACTTATAATCCACTCTCAAGACATGAGGCCAACTAATTTGCAATTCTTTCCTTTCAAGAATTGGTTCAATTTTTGTCTTTGGCTTTTCAGGGCCAGGTACATGTTCTTTGCCTTCAGCTGGTAGAAATGTAAACGGAACGCCGAAAACAGTCACATATTCAGGATCATATAATCCCGTGTCAGGATTTAAATCATAAGAAATACGACGAAGTCCGCGACCAACAACTTGTTCACATAAAAGCTGACTCGTAAAAGCCCTTACTCCTAAAATGTGTGTTACGGTTTGAGCGTCCCAGCCTTCAGATAACATGTTTACACCGATAACACATTGTGTTTTTTCTCCAGCTTTACCCTTTTTACCAACAGTATTAAATTTTTCTCTAACATCCTCCACTAACTCTCTTTTTGACTTAGTTAGTTTCTCTTCTTCATCAGATTCAATTTTATCTAGAGCATCTTGATCAATTCTAATCAATCCCTCTTTTTCACCTAGTTCTTCTACAGAGGTATAACCATTAACTAAAGTATATTCTAATCTTGCTGCTGTTTCGGTTCTATTTGAAATCATAATCATTACGGGAGGCGTCTCTCTTTTTTGCTTTTGCCATTCTTCTTTGGATTTTAACCAATCAGCGCCCAAAACATTAATAGCATTTCTTACTAAATCAGGTAATCCTTCATTTGGTTTTGCTCGACGATTTAAATCATCTTTAACATGCTCATAAATATGAAAAAACTTTGACTTCAAATCTTTTGTCATTGTCGAATCATCTCTAACGGCCACCTTTGGCGTTTTAACTAATCCACTTTCTATCGCATCGTTCAATCCAAAATCACTAACAATCCAAGAAAATAATTGTTCACTCTGATTATTTCTACCAGTTGGTTTAAAGGGTGTTGCTGTTAAATCATATGCCCTTAAAACATTTCTGGCTCGATGGATTTTATCTATACCACTAACCCAAATAGTCGCTTTTTCTTTATCATTATTTTTCTCATCTGGATCAGGTCTATGACAATGATGAGCTTCATCATTAATAACTAAAATATTAGAGGCGTTATCGCCAAGTTTGGACAAAACTCTTTTTGAAAAAGATTCATCACTTTCGGGTCCTTTTTTAACAACTTTTGGACCAGCATTTTCATTAATTGGAGCCAAGTTATGCCAATTCGTTACCATTATCTTTGCTTTTAAAAGATCTTGCCACATTGTTGAATCAACTATTCTAAATTCATTAAAATAAAAATTATCTGGATTGTCGGGTAATAATACTTGCAATCTATCGCGAACAGTTAATCCTGGCGCGATTATTAAAATATTTTTTGAAAAACGAGAATCCTTAGGATTGGCAATTTTATTTAAAGCTTGCCAAGCAATCAACATTGCCATAACAACTGTTTTACCAGTACCTGTTGCTAATTTTAGGCATTGTCTTTCCCAATCACCGCCACCTTTTGGAATATCTATTCCTTGTTTTTCTGAATCACTTGCTTCAACTAACCAAATGGCTATTTCTACAGCTTCTAATTGACAATAAAAAGGTTGAAGTTCTCGTTGAGCATCATCATTCCAAAAATCTAAAAGTCGTTTTGTAATACCGGTAACATTTGGATATCCTTTTTCTTTCCATTTCTTAACTCTTGGTCTTATTTTGTTAACTAAGGGAATTTCAATGAATTCACCTGGATCTTCTTGGCTAACTTTTGTTTGATTAGTTGCTCGCCAATAACCTGCTTTTCTTCTTCCTTTCTTTTTTTCAAAATCTTGTTTTTCACGAATATATAGCCAATGTTCTGTTGGTTCTTTATATGGACTATTAATTATTAGATGATCAATTCCTTTTTTACTCATATTAATCTAATTTTTTAACTACAAAAGATTCTATCCCTCTATTGTCTATTATTTTAACCGCAATTTTCTTCTCTTTACCTGCTTTAAATAACAATGATTCTACGCCAGTAAGCGAATCTAATAGTTCTTCATCGACTTCGCTGTTTAAAGCCTTAGACAACTTTGTCCAATCACGTTTATTATCTTTCATTGGAAAAAATACTTGATCTGGTAATAAACTTCTTTCATCATAATCAGTATCTAAAAACCACATCGCAATATGCTTATTATCTTTTGACTCAATTTCTCCGCTTATCGGATTATAGTAATCAAAACCATTGATTTTTACCTTATACTTTCCTTTCTTTTCTTTAATAACTTCCACATCAGGTTGCCCAATCAACCAATAGCTTTGATTGGTAGATCTTTTTCTTCTTAAATCTGAAGTTAATAAATCTACATTCATTTGCGATTTAAGAATTTTAACTCCTGACCATTTAATCTGATCAATATCTTTCGCAGCTTCTGGATCAAAGTGAAAAGCAGCAAAAATCACAAAATCTGGATTTTTCTTTAAATTCCTTGCCTCTTTAATCGCTTCTTCTACTTGCCTTTGTTCTAATGGTCCATATTCTGAACCAAAACTAATATAGGCAGTTTTATTCTTATTATCCTTTTCTAAAATTTCTGCTTCGGCATGTAAAAATCTTGTAGCAACCATTGGTTCGATTCTAGAAAAAGAAATTGTTTTACCACCAGTAGCACGAATACCAGACGCTTTAAGTTCATCTCGCCATAATGATTGATTGCCCGTCTCCCCTGTTTGTGAAAGTTCTCTTCCTGAACCATCAATTTTTGGTTTCGATCCTTCAATCGGCCTTACTTTCAAGCAAGGAACCGCTTCAACAGTAAAAGGGCCACTAACTCTAACTTTGCCTTTTTCAATTAATGGCTGGTCATATAAATTCTCCATTTTTCTTTCTGATTCCTTTGTAAAAGTACCCACAGATATATGAGGAATTTCTTTATAAACCAAACCGCTTCTTATCCCTTCTTCTCTGTGAGCCAATTTATAATATTCAAAATTTGCAGTCATTAATCTTTGTTTCGCTAAAGCAATAGCTACGCGTGAAGTGTCGCAAGTAATCCAACGACGACCCCGCCTTTCCGCAACAAATGCGCTAGTACCACCACCACAAGTAGGATCCAAGATTAAATCTCCTGGGTCTGTTGTCATAAGTAGGCATCGTTCAATAACTTTATCTTGTGTTTCTACGACATATAACTTCCCAGAAGCAGCAGCTGTATCAAGCCACATATTAGTTAATCGTGAGGCAGGAAAGTCTTTGTAATATGTGATAAAATAGAGACCATTTCCTCTCGTTGCAATTCTCTCTAACTTTTCAAGTTTTTTCATTCCTTCAAAATTTGTTTTCCAAGATTTATTTGTTCTCGGTTTATAAATCTTTCCATTAAATTCATAATCATAAACACAAGATGATGTTAGTCCTGAAGAATTGAGATCAGCTAAATTGAATCTATTCTCAAGTGGAGTGTCGTTTTTAGCTTTTTCGATTTTCTTATTTATAAAAATATAAGGATAATTCTTTTTTGATTCTTCATCTTTCTCTATAAACAACTCTCTAAATTTTATTTTTTTCTTATCTTTAGCATACCAAATAATTATGTCGTATAGATGAGCTAAATCATTAGATCCTAAAACACCTTTCGTTTTATAAGTTATCATCGCCATGAAATTATCTTTACCAAATATTTCTTCCATAATTTCTCTAACATGATGAACATTCTCTTCATTAATTTGTACAAAACAACTTCCTTTCTCATTTAAAAGTTCTTTTACGAGCAATAATCTATCTCTTAAACTTGTTAAATAACTATGAATTCCTAACTCCCACGTATCACGAAATGCTTGTATCATCTCTGGTTCTACTGGAATATCTTCGTCTCTATCTTTAACATCCTTTTTGTCTACGAATGGCTGAAAATTTGAGTTATATTTAATTCCATAAGGTGGATCGATATAGACCATTTGAACCTTACCAGCCATACCTTCTTTATTGAGTAAACTATTCATAACTAAAAGCGAATCGCCTGCAATTAAGCGATTCGTCCAATCCTGCTCGTGTTTGTAGAAATCAATTGCCTTATTAAGTGGTAATTCATTATCTGGTTGCTCAAAAAGAGAAACTTGTTTTGGTCCTGTGTCTTTTTTTAGAAATGATTTTATTATTCTCTTTGGATCAATTCTCTCATGAATATGTAAACTAACATTTTGAATATCAAATTCATTCCCTTCTTTCTTCCCAGCCCAACTTAAATATGGATCGATATGAGGATCGTGTTGATATTTAGCTCGACCATTTAATTTGTCAGTCGCGCTGGAAACCAACCCGACAGGCGGGTTATTTTTCCTCTTTTGACCCTTATGAGAATAATTCTCAACTTTGATTTCTTTTTGTTTTCTTCTTAGCATAAATTAATAAAGTTTGTCTTATTTATATTTTTATTCTACAATATAAAATGGTATTAGTAAAGTCAAAAAATTTATGAAAAGCAGTAAAAAATCTAAAGAAATTTTTAACAATAGTCATATCCAAGACCTTCTTAAAGATGCCCTTAAAAAATATTCCAATAGCCAAAAACAAATAGAAGAAGCTTTTAAAAGATATAGACCACAGATAAGTAAAATGACCGAACAAGCCAATATTGTGGCAAGTAGATTCAAAGACATAGGCAAAAGACTCGACAGAAGCGGTATTTTAAGAGAAATCTCCAAATTAAAATTGGACAATCAGGCCAAAACTCTCATGGAACAGCTTGAACTTCCTGCTATTTTGGAAAAGCATTATTTCCACAACATTACTCTTCCTCCTATGTCGCCCCCCATGACAAAACAACCAATTACTCCCACAACAGAAAAAGAAGCTATGTTAGTATCAGCGGTAAAAAAACTATCGAAGCAGGTAGTAAGTATGGAAGAATTAGTTAAAAGTAGATTCAAAGAAGAATCTGCAATATTCCCCGAACCCATAATAAAACTGCCGTCTAAAACTCATTGGGAAGATATAAAGATAATGTTTGAAAACAAATATGACATTGCAATCTATCGCCGAAAAAAATTTATTAAAAAATTCAGCTATAAAGAACTCGGTTTTGCCTGCAAGAATAAAAAAGACAAGAACCCAGATAAACAATGGGAATTTTTACGACACCTTGCTCTTATATATAAAAGTAAAAAATCAATGCGACATACCATTGATAATCTTTGTTACGATTTAGGAATATCGAAAGACACATGTTTAAAGAGAAAAAGCAAACTCTCCATACATCTTCAAAACATATTTGGTATAGAAGAAGATCTTTTTCTTGAATATAATCCGGATGAAGGATATCAGATACGTTTTACTATTGAACCAGACCCTTTACTCAGAAGCAATTACGATTTGTACCCATCAGGCGGCAAATTAATTGATAATTTTGATAACGAATACGTTGAAAACAATAGATATTAATAACTTCTAAACTTTATTCTCAACCCCCGCTGAATTCAGCGGGGGTTTTTGTTTACCTATTTTTAACAAAAACCCCTATTTTATGCAGAAACAGAACAATCCGTTGAAATTTCAGCATATAAGTAAAGGGCAAAAAAGCAAAATTAATAAAGAAAGGATAAAAAAAGATGAAGAAGAAAATAAATATAAAAAACCTAAAAATTCAATATGTAGCGACTTCATCGCTCCATCCGGCTCCTTACAACCCTCGTTATTGGGATGAAACCGACAAATCAAAGCTTAAAGAAAGTATTTTACGATTCGGCATTACAGAACCTATTCTTATTAACTCATACCCAAAAAGAAAAAACCGGATAATCTCAGGTCATTTTAGGTGGAATATAGCAAAAGAACTTAATATCAAAACTCTTCCTATTATTTACATCTACATCCCCAGTCTTAAAAAAGAACGTGAACTTTGTTTAAGAATGAACCGGAATCAAGGTAAATGGGATATGGAGCTTTTGAAAGAATTTGATATAGACACCCTTTTAACTACGGGATTTGATGATAAAGACCTGTCTGCCATCTGGGATGAGAATTTAGAAATAGAAGATGACAATTTTAATGAAGAAAAGGAGTTAGAAAAAGCAAAAACAACCAACATCAAGCCAGGAGATTTATTTCAATTAAGCGACCATTTCTTAATTTGTGGAGACAGCCATAAAAAAGAAACACTGGATAAGTTAATGCAAGGTAAGAAGGCAGACACGATTTATAATGATCCAATTTACAATATTGGAATCGACTATAACAGAGGTATTGGCGGAAAAGCCAGTTATGGTGGAACGATTAATGATAAAAAGAGTGATGAGGAATATAAGGAGTTTTTAAGACAAGGGCTGGAGAATTCATTAAATCATGCCAATGACAACTGCCACGTTTTCACCTTCTGTGACCAAAAATATGTATGGCTTTTGCAGACGCTATATAGAGAACTCGGAATAAATAATAAAAGAATTTGCATGTGGATTAAGAATGGATTCAACCCCACGCCAAAGGTCGCATTCAATAAAGGGATGGAACCCTGTATTTATGGAACTAGAGGACAACCATTCTTATCGTCTATTAAGAATCTAACTGAAATCTTAAATAAAGAAATCAGCACCGGGAACAGAGGCATTGATGACATTCTTGACCTCTTAGATATTT
>Ga0208904_1002089_pt1 | contig 12935 bp, 17 predicted proteins | sample AntAceMetag02UKB_FD_184774 | JGI IMG/M metagenome (GOLD analysis project Ga0208904, IMG submission 184774) | Saline lake microbial communities from Ace Lake, Antarctica - Antarctic Ace Lake Metagenome 02UKB (SPAdes) (version 2) | ecosystem: Environmental > Aquatic > Non-marine Saline and... | reverse complement strand
TTCAGCGCATATCTCCTGTGAAGAACGCCCTTTGAGCCCATCTAATACCGCTGAGAGCTTTTCCTGGGCTGTTCGTTTCCTGTAAGTAGCCATTTGAATGGCCTCCTTTCTTTGAGGCTTTCATTATAGCAGATCATTCCCATTTAAAGCAGTCCTATTATAACAGGGTTCGAAAAGTTTCTGCCCAGTAAACATCCAATAAGCAAGTTCCGAGTACGGGTATTATAAGATGAGAAACAGGGGGAATAAACCACGAAAAATTCGCATCATTTAAACGCATTTCTTTATTCAAAAAGTGAATTTTTACCAATAAATAACCAAAGGTAAAAATTCCTATGACCCCCAAAAAGAAAAAGATTGCGCTTAAATGATAGGAAAACTCCGGGCCAAAAAGCATCGGGCCGAGCTTATTTGTACCTGTTCCCGCCAAGATAAAAGAAATAGGCATAGTAGGGAAAAAATTGCCTTTTATCGGATCGCGCAGGTCTTTTTTAATCTCTTCCGGATACATAAAAAATCTTAATGTCCAGGGGATTAAAAACGCAATAAACATAAAAACAGTTAATAAATAAAATCCCAAACCAACATATAAAAGACCTGAAAAAGGCCTGGCAACTTCTGAGGATAATTGCATGGTAATACATAGGGCCGCGGTTCCCATAACTGCGGCACCCCATTCAGGACCGAAGTTTTTCACTATTCTTCTAAACATAATACCCTCTCTTTTTTAACGAGAAATGTAACTATCCTAGATTTAAGCAGTTTTAAAGTTCTTCTGATGCATAATCAGTTTCTTTTATTCTTTGAAATACTCTATTCAATATCCCTGTTATTTGTTTCTCATCCTGAATACTACTTGTAGCCTCAACAACTTTACCATTTTGAAAGTACACGGTAAACGGTAACCCCATAAAATAAGAGCATTCCGGCAGATTCCTGATAAAAGAAGCGACAGGAATATCGAAATCCATATCTGCCATCCGAACATGCTGATATTCCGATTCTAATTTCTCCATGATACCATAAACGGGAATACACATTGGCCCCATCCTCCCGCAGCAAATCATAATATTAGCATTGTTTTTAAGTAACTCCTCAATTTCCTCACGAGTCTCTACATGCTTGAGATTTGTATCTAACATTACCGCACCTCCTATTAGTTATTATAAATTCTCTTATCCTACTTTAACCAGAATCTTATCTGGCGAAATTCTATGTAAATCCAAACCAAGCTCTTTTACCGGGTTCGCGCCCAAGGCCAGCCCTAAAAGCTGGGGATAAAGAAGCACGGGCAAATTATACTCTTTGCCATATGTTTCATTTATTTCTTTCTGCTGGTCGCTATACATAAGATAACAGGTCTGGCATTGAAGAACCATCGCATCTATTTCTTTATCCGCAAGGTCGTCGAGTTTCCGTTCTATTAACAAAAGGGCTAAATCAGAAGAAACAGGGGAAACCTTCCCCCCGCAGCAAAGATTAAAAGTCTCATACCCGATAGGATTGGCCCCTGCAGCAACAATTAGTTGATGCAAGGTCTTGGGGTTATCTGGCTCCTCAAATCCTTCGAAAGCAGACTTTGGCTTTAAATAATGGCAACCGTAATGTGGCGCTACGCGAAAACCGGATAAATCCCGCTTTACTTCCTTTTTTATCTTTTCTATACCTATATCCTCGTAAAGAACCCTTGAAATATGTCTTACCCTGACATTGCCTTTATATTCTAAATCAACTTTGCGCAATGTTTCATTTACGCTATCTCGTGTTACCTTATCTTTCAACCTTTCTATTGCTTCTGCCAGGGCGCCTGTACAGGCGGCGCAAAGTGTAAGAATATCCAACTCTTTGGCTTCTGCCAAAGCCAGGTTCATCGCTGCCATCAAAAGCCCTGCTTCTATGCTCAGATTAACCTGATTAATACCGCAACAAGTAAATTCTTCGATATCAATTAATTCAATTCCAAAATATCCACAAACCCATCTGGAAGCAAGTTCGTATTGAGGAACCTTAACAGGAGTAGTACAACCTAAAAATAATGCGTATTTGTTCATTCTGAATCAACTCTTGGTTTAATTTTATCGATTCCGGTTTGCTCAATTATTTTTCTGATCTTTTCCTCATGCTCTTTTAAAGAAGGCAAGGAAAGCTCTTCTCTTTTCTTAACCCAACTATCCTCGCTTGCGAAAACTATACCTGTTTTAATCACCTGTTTTGCTTGTTCAACCCAAGCCGCCGGAGCATATCCTTCCTTAGCTGCCATATTTTTTAAGACATTCAAAATACTAAAAAACCTGACATTCTGGGGGCAACGCTCTACGCAATTACGGCAAGTAGCGCAATACCAAATATAAGGGCTGCTTAAAACCTCTTTTTTCATTCCCAGCCTCACCATCTTGGCTAATTTCTTCGGACTATAATCCGGGAATACCTCATGAATAGGGCACCCTGCCGAGCACGTCCCACAGCTAAAACAAGCATTTAAACCCTGAGCTCCAGAATGTGACAAGACCTCAGATTTAAAATTGGGATCGAGTTTTGATGTAGAAACCGGTTTTTTAAATTCAAACGTCTTTTTAGCTTCATCCATCCTTGTTCAGTTCCTCCTGAAGCGCTTTTTTCAATTCTTCTTTTTTCGGTACCCCCATAAATTTAAGTTCACCATTAATAGCTATGGCAGGAACAGACATAACTCCATACTGGGCGGCCCTTGAGGTATCAACAGTAATATCTACTTCTTCTACTGTTATATCACCGTGTAATTCCTCGGATAAACTTTTAAGCATCTCCTTGGCTACCGGACAACCAACGCAGCCGGGAGACATAAAATCTTCTACATAGACCTCTGACATTTCTATTACCCCCTTTAATTTGATTTACTTGTTTTTACAATAGATTCGGAAAGCTGTATCTCGCCTTTTCTTAATTCACTATCCGCGCAAGAAGCAGCCGCCTTTGCCTGAATGATCGAGCCGGGGATATCTTTCGGTCCCTGCGCCGAACCGCAGATATAAATACCCCTGACATTCGTCTCAACAGGCCGAAGTTTAGGGTGGATTTCCTTGAAAAAGCCGTTTTCATCCAAATTTATACTTAAAAGCTCTGCAAGCTGTCTTGCGCCGTTAGATGGCACAGTCGCGCAAGAAAGGACAACTAAATCTACCTCCAGCTTAAGCAACTCGCCTATATCAGAATCCTCGACTTTTAAAATAAGACTTTTTGTCTCATTGTTCTCAATAACCTCGGCAGGCCTGCCATGGATAAAATTAACGCCGATTTCTCTTGTACGCCTGTAATATTCTTCGAATCCCTTGCCTGCGGTACGCATATCTATATAAGAAATGTAAACTTGAGTATCGGGTAGAACCATTTCCTTTATTATCTGGGCGTGCTTTAACGCATACATACAACAAACTGATGAACAATATCCATTAGCGTTTTCATCGCGCGAGCCCACGCATTGAATCATGGCGATACTGCGCGGCTCTCTTTTATCTGTTGGCCTTAAAAGTCTGCCTTTTGTAGGCCCGTCGATATCCAAAAGCCTTGCCAGCTGAAATTGAGTAATAACATTGCCGTAACGACCATAACCGTATTCGGTCTTTTGGGCGGGATCGTATTCATCAAAACCTGTAGCTACAATAATGGCACCTGCTTTTAACTCTATTGCTTTGGGTTCCTGTTTAAAATTTATTGCCGAAGCGGGACAAACTTTTTCGCATATTTTGCAAGAGCCTTTCTGGAAATAAAGACAATTTTGGGTATCTATAACCGCTTTTCTGGGTATTGCCTGGTCGTAAGGTATATATATTGCCTTACGTTCACCCACGCCTCTTGAATATTCATTATCAAGCACTTTTGTAGGACATTTCTCAATACATAATCCGCAGCCGGTACATTTTTTTTCATCAACGTATCTGGGTTTTTGATTAACTACAACGCTAAAATTGCCTATATGCCCTTCTACATTTGTCACTTCAGAATTGGTTAATAAATTTATATTTGGATGAATATTGGCGTATGCGGTCTTAGGTGCTAATATGCAAGGGGCACAGTCATTGGTAGGAAAAACCTTATAAAGCAACGCCATCTTGCCACCGATAGTAGGCAACCGCTCTACAAGGTGTGCCTTATAACCTTTATCCGCTAAGTCTAAAGAGGCTTCCAAGCCGGCTACCCCCGCTCCAATTACGAGAATAGATTGGTTAACTTCGACATTCACCTTGGGAACTATCCGTTTCAAACGCATCCTTTTTGCGGCTTGTTCGATAAGCTTTTGGGAATTAATCAGAGCTTGTTTTTCATCAACCTTATTTGGGCTGCCAAACATGGTCCATTTTCTGATATCAATTAAATCTACGAATGCTGGATCTATCCTAAGATTTTTTCCGCAATGTTGAAAAGTCAAAAGATGCAAACTGGGATCACAGGCAACAACAATAATTCTGTTCAAATCATTATCTTTTATGGCATCCTGGATAGCAATTTGCCCTTCCTCGGAACAGGAAAATTTATTGTCCGTAACAAAAACAACCCCTTCAAGCTTTCTTGAATATTCGAGCAAGGCTTCTATGTCCACACCTCCGGCAATGTTTTTACCGCAGTGGCATATAAAAACACCTATACTTTTTTCTTTTTTATCCTGTAACATTTTTATACGCTTCTTTTTCAAATATATCATTAACCGCAATAGCTGCCTGGGAAACGGCGGTTATCGTCTTTTTTATAAAACGATCGGTTATGTCGCCAACAGCATATACACCTTCAATATTCGTTAACCCCTTCTCATCAGCAATAATATATCTCTTTTCATCTGTTCGTATCCCGGCCTTCTCTGCCAACTGACTATTGGGTATCTCTTCCAATTGTAAAAACACACCGTCTGTTTCTATCTCTTTTGTACTGCCCGTTTCCTTGTCGGTTAAAATCACGTTTTTTACCTTCATATCTCCTTTAATCTCTTTTACTTCCATATTAATTAAAATATCTACTTTCCGCTTTGCCAGCCTTTCTAGAAAAATCTTTTCTGCTTGCATCCTGGATTTTAAACATATCAAAACCACAGAAGATGCCGATTCGGCTAAGTATAGTGCAACTTCTGCCGCGGGACTGCCTTCTCCTATTACAGCTACCTTTCTATTTCTAAAAAAGGTACTATCGCATACCGCGCAGTAGCTAACCCCTTTGCCGCGAAATTCGTTTTCACCCGGAACGCCAAGCGTCTTCGGGTGTTTTCCCGAAGCGATAATTACGCGATCAGCGGCATATTTGGATTTCTCCGTTTCCACTATTTTTTCTTTATCACCAAAATTCAAATTATTGACTTTTTCAAACTGGCGTATTTCTATTCCTGGTTTTTTACACTGTTCAACCATCTTCTCTATTAACGTCCTGCCGCTAATCCCTTCATGAAAACCCGGATAATCCTCTAACAAAGGGATCTCTGCGGCTAAACCTCCCGGAATATTTTCCTCGAAGATTATTGTCTTCAAGCCATAATAACCGGCGTATATGCCCGCACTAAGACCTGCCGGACCGGCGCCGATTATAATTAAATCTTTTTCTTCCATTTTTTATTTTTTCGTTTAATCAACAAAAATATTATATAAATTTCTTGGTATCCCTACCGCGACAGTATGCCTTTCTAAACCGGCAAAATTGCGCGCATTCACACAGCCGAACGAAAGGGTAATTTTCTCTTCAAGATAGCTTCCAACAACAACCCCTCCACAAATAGACATCATATTAAACAGAGAAATACCCAAATTTTTACCTGTGTATTTTTGATATAACCCTGTTAAATTCATAATTTCCTGCGGTGAAGTATACGATATTAAAAGGTCTGGTATGTCTTTTGTGTTTAATCCGATATACTTGAAAGGTTTTTCCAATCGGGGAACTTGAGAAAGCGTTGACTTTAAATTTGCCATCGGTGCTTGAGTCTTGTTTTGACATGTCTCTAACAGCTTTTTTCTATTCTTATTCCACCCAAAAGCGTATTGGGCGCCGAAACAGGAAATGCTATTTTTATCTAAAAGAATAGGATGTGTTATAGCTTCCTTTACTGCTTCGCAAAATCTTACATTTTTTGATTTCTTAGCTTCTTCTTGCGGTTTTTCCTGATAAAATTTTACTTTAACCCAGTGACTTCTAAACCTATCTGTAAATTTCCAATTTATATTATGCATTTTCTTATCCTTACGCTTTATCGTTCTATTAAAACAATAGCGCTATTTGAGCATGCGCCTATACAAATACCATAGCCTGTGGATAATATTACATCAACTACAATCGAATTCTTAAGTTTTTACGGTTGCAGTTTTTGCTTACTTCTTTTTGCATCTCTTCAATCCGCTTATGTACTACTTTCAGTTGCTGCTTAAGTTCTTGAGACTGTTGTTTAAGTAGTTCTGATTCTTGCTTTTTTTGAAACAGGCTAGTTAAAATCTTGTGGCATTTGACCTGAAAAGGTAGGATACCCTTGATACCTTCTTGCTCTACCGCAACCTTTTTTAAATCTATTCCAGCCTCCTCTACCCATACCTCTTCCTGGTCCTGGTCCTTAACCTATCGGACCTGTTCCATCTCCACCTGGCATGTTACCCGCCTCCTTTGCTTATTAATGAGAATTATTCTCATTTTGAAATTAAAAAAATAATACTACTTGCTGCTTCTACATTTATTACACAAGCCAAAAAAATCAATACAATGATTTTCAATCTTAAAATTATATTTGTTTGCAAGATTTTTTTCTCTCACTTTTATAAAATCTTTCTCGTTATCTATAGAATCTGAATAATCGATAATACTGTTGCACTTCTTGCATATTAAATGATGATGATGGCCTTCTTCTGGACGCTTGGCTATCTCATACCTGGCTTTGTTATCACCTGCATCGAACTTCCAAACCAAGCCGATACGGACTAATAATTCGAGATTACGATAAATAGTGGCTAATCCTACATCGGGAGATAATTTGGATGTAGCTTTGTAAATTTGTTCGGCATGCAAATGCTTTCCTGTATAGTTCAAAACATCTAAAATAGCCTGCCGTGGTTTAGTCAACCTGCAGCAATATTTACTCAATTTGCTATAATGCCAGGATGCTTCTTTATCCGATAAACTTGTCATTTTCGCCTTCACCTCTTACCTCTTATTGAGAATTATTCTCATTAATATTTTATCACTTCGCTTTTGCCATGTCAAGCATTATCTAAACTGGTGCATATAAAGCTGTATCGCTTCATACTCCGCGGCAATCATAAAACGAATCGCGCGAATAAGCTCGCCCTTAGTTAACTTTCTGTCCTTTGCCAATCCTAAAAATGGTGTTCCAAATTCCGGCATGCTCGGCCTCTTTTTTGTATGTTTTTACAATATTGTTATGTTTTAAATGCCCTCTCCCTCTGCTGCCTCCACCATCTATATCATAATCTGACTATAACGCGGCCAACGGCTATCCAAGAATCCGGCTATATGCCTTTTCATCAACTATTCTAATTCCGTTTCCTTGCCCAATATCCTGCTAAAAAAGAACCGGCAAGATTATGCCAAACGCTAAACAAGGCACAGGGCAAAGCTGAAATAACAGAAAAATATTTAACTGCCAAGGCAACCCCCAGGCCAGAGTTCTGCATACCGACTTCAATTGCTATAGTTCTGGAATCTCTCTCTTCAAATCCTAAACCTCTAGCGAGCCAATAACCACTTGAAAAACCTATAATATTGTGAAAGGCAACTGCGGCTATTATCAATAATCCTACATGAGCAATATTTTCTTTATTTAGCGCTATAATAATCCCGATTATAAGAACTATTGCGCTTACTGAAATTAACGGAAAAAGGTGCTTAACTCTAACCAGGCGTTTTCCAAAAAAAGTATTAACTATAACCCCAAGAATAACAGGGAAAATAACAATCTTTAAGATACTTATAAGCATACTGTAGATTGGAACCGGCACGATTTGCCCAATATATACCCACGTAAGAAACGGGGTAGCCAAAAAAGAAAGTAAGGTAGAAGTAAGCGTCAAACTTATAGAAAGCGCGACATTTGCCCTGGCCAAATAGCTTATTACATTTGAAGCGGTACCTCCGGGACAAGAACCGACGATTACCATACCTATAAAGAATTCCGGCGGAAGTCTAAACGTCTTGCTGATTAACCATGCTATTAAGGGCATTAACAAAAACTGCATTCCTGTGCCTAATAGAATTATTTTAGGTTTTTTGAACACAGAGGCAAAGTTATCAAATGTAAGAGTAGCCCCCATGCCAAACATAATCAAACCTAGAAGAGGGATTATTAAAGATTGTATGGATATAAAAAACTGAGGATATTTATAAGAGTATACTGAAAAAATAATTACCAAAACTGGGAAAAAAATTGTAATTTTTCTTGTCATGGTTGGTATTGTAATAAAATGGGTGAGCAGCTAAATATGCTAATCAGGATCATCTGTATTTCTCCCTATGGAACTAGAGATTTATGCGGCTAGGTGAGACTACCCGCTAAAACAGAAGTATCTGATTTTAGTGCCTCTTGTTCAAAATCTGCATCTATTGCCTTTATTTCCATTTTATTAATCCTTAATTTGATTTGTAACATAATTATACTAATTTTTCATCTTTTTATAATAAGTAACATTAAAAATTTGACTTGGTATAAACTTTTTTTAAAGCGCTGCTGACTCAGACTCTTCCAAAGGGTGTGTTGGTATTGTAATTAATTCAAGTTTTTTATCCCTGTATTTTTCTATAACTTCATTTATTGTAAGTCCTTCTTTTACTTTATAAATATCCACAAAATTATCTTTTAACATATAAAAAGATATTTCTCCGATTTGCGTAGTAAACAATAGATCCAATTTATACCTTATCACGGCCTTAATAACTTTAATCCCTATATGTTTTTTCTCTTCCAAAAATTCATTATAATAAAAATCCTCTATTTCTATATTATTATCATCAAATTTTAATATAACAAAATATGGAGCCCTACCAAAGTGGCCATGAACAACAGAAGCTAACCCATTAATATCTTTGACCGGGATTATAACAGAAACTGTCTTTTTTTTCGACGGTTCAACATGAATAAAAACAGATTCTATATGCTCATAATATCCGGTAATAAAATCTTCTATCTTGTCTGCCAGCTCATGCGCTCTATATAATGAAAGCATCGGAGATGTCTCAATCTTGCATTCAACCATTTTAAACGGGCCGGATTGTCGTATTTTAACTTCGCTAGAACCTTTGACGCCATATATCTCATTTATCTTTTCTTCAATCTTAGACTGCATTTTAGGGTCTAAATTAGCATCCATTAAAATCAAAAGAGGTATCCATGCGTTTTCCAAGCCTAGTTTAAGAACCAGTAGAGAGATAAATATAATAATAACGCCTTCTACATAAGGAATCTTTACGTAAGCCAACACAATACCTATCAAAACAACCATTGATATAAATATATCCAGAAAAGACTCTTTCGCGTTAGCCGTAAGAGACTGAGAGTTAATTAATCTGCCAACTGCTTTCTCTTTTTTTGCAATAAAATATGCCGCAATAATCGATATTACGCATGCGCTGATAGGCAAAATTGGGAATTTTTCAATGTTGGTAATATTAAAAAGATTATGGTAACCTTCTCTGAATATATTTACGCCTGCCCACAATATCAAAACACCTATTATGAGAGTAACTAGCGTCTCAGCTTTATATAAACCGTAAGGAAACTTGGCTGTCTTTTTTTTAGATGCCAGCCAAAGCCCAAATCCAGAAGCAAAAATGGCCAGAAGATCAGCTGCACTATGAAAAGCATCGGCAACCAGTACCTTTGAACCAAAAAAATAGCCTATAACAACTTTTATAATAGCTAAAAACAAAGTCACAAAACCCGCGATAAAAGCTACTCTTTGCCCTTTTTTCAGTTTACTAATATTATATTGTTCTTTTTTCATAGCATCTAACGAAAATCTTCCTGTTAATAGAGAAATTGACGCGTCATATATGACCCGCACCCGGGACATTTTACTTTAAAGCAGGGCAATGCAAGCTGATGAGGTATTATCATATTGCAATTAGGGCAGATACAATTGACAGGGGCCTTCCCTGCCCCTATGCCGCCTGCCGCCTTGCCTCTGCGAAAATTCCTACCACCCTTGCCTCTGCCTCTTCCAATGCCAAACCACATCTTAATCTCCTTTGCTAAGCTGGAATCAATATTAAAATCTTTTTATTAATTTTCTTAAATAAAATTTCTTACGTCTATAATTTAATTCTGTTAATTGGTTTTCGCTTATCAATTTTTCAATTACTTCCCAGTTTGTTTTAGCTTTATTTAAAAATTCTTTTACCGCTTCTTCTCTCATTGGATGTACCGATGTGATGCTTAATAAATCTTCCTCTACGTTTCCTGTAAAAGCAAACGCGTTTCCTTCATATCCAATCAGATATTCCGCTTTAAGAAGTTTATCATTAAAAATCTGATACGCGGTGTTTATTATGCTTTCCGTTGTAGGATTCACCCATTTTTCCGCCGGTGGCCTTGTTGGAATGGAAATATAACTCTTTGCAGGCATCAAACCAGCGATATAATCAGCAACGCTCCTTATATCTTTTGTGCTGTCATTCATGCCTTTGATAAACATGGTCTCTGTTATTAAGCTGCCATTAAAATTATCGGAAAATTCTGATATACCTTGCAATATACTATTAAGCCTTAGGGTCTTGTATGGCCTATCAACTCTATGCCAAATACTTTCGCTTACTGTATCAATCTTTAAAGATATTAAATCGGCTCCATATAAATCATTTCGCACACTTTCATCCCATATAAGAGAGGCATTTGAAATAACTGCTATTTTGATGCCTAAAGGCTTAAGAATCTCTATAGTATCTCCAATATTAATATCTAAAGTGGGCTCTCCATCAGGCACAAATGTTAAATAATCTATTGGTTCGCTCTTTTCTTTTGCCTCTTTAATCCTTATTTTTACTTTTCTTAAGATTTCTTCTGGCTTATAAAATGCCTTTCTTTCTACCAACATATCTAAGGTGTTACCTAATTGACAATAAACACAGGAATAACTGCAATTTTTTGGCGGTATATTATTGATACCTAAACTATGTCCGAGCCGTCTGGAAGGAACTGGACCAAATGTTATCATCTTAGGCTTATTTTCAAAATCCATCTCTTTTTTCCTTATCAGCCGGTAGGGCATGTGCCCGTAGGACAGCTTGGCCCTGAAAAACTGGATTTATTCCCTACGCTGAATGAACTTATTGTTTTTTGTATATTCTTACTATTACATTTTTTGCATTTAAGTTCTGTCTTCTCAGAAGTTACTCCTATCAATAAATCAAATTTTTCACCGCAATCTTTACATTCATACGCATAAATAGGCATAAATATTGTCTCCTTTTAGTTTAATTTTTCAAGCTCTTCTAAAGTCTTCTCTGCGACAATCTTTTCTTTGTTAAAATACTTTTTCATCCTCTGCAGGCATTTGTCTTTCTCTTTAATATCTCTAAGATATTGCGCACAATCTTCCATACAATTTTTCACCATTTTCACGTTTGCTTCTACATCTTTTGGTATTTTTTCACCATCATGCCTCACCGCTTCTTGAGGGCAAACGCTATGGCACGTACCACAACGAATACAGTTGTCCATATTTATATTCGCCTTATTGCTTTCGATTGAAATAGTATCTACCGGGCATTTTTCCATACAAATTCTGCAACCTGTGCACTTTTCAACATCAACCCATGGCATTTTAGCACCTCCCTAAAAATTTATAAAGATTCATTGTGATATTTGCAAGCTAATAGAAATACTAAATCTGATAGCCTGTTTAAAAAAATTAAAATATTTTTGGCCTTAAACTTTTCCTTATGTTCTAAAGCTACTACTCTACGTTCCATGCGCCTTGTAATGCTACAGGTAATAAATAATACTGAAGAGGCCACGCTATTCCCCGGTAATACAAAATCTTTAAATGGAAATCGTTTCTCTATTTTTTTTATTATTTGTTCTAAATACTGCACATTTTTAAGAGAAATCTTACTTTTTGGCTTTCCAGAACCTATCCCCGAAATTTGACTTTCTAAATTAAATAGGTCTTTTTGAATTTTCTCTAAAATATTTTTGTCTTTTTCATCTTTAATCAAGCTTTTAGCCATGCCTACAAAAGAATTAAGCTCATCTATTGTCCCTATGGTTTCAAGCTTTAAATCATCTTTACTTAATTTATCGCCGGAGTACGCATAAGTATAGCCCCTATCGCCTTTTTTGGTAACAATACTTTGTTTATATCTTGAAATCAATCTGCTCATTTTTTTCAGGTTTACTATCTATTATATTTTCAACTTTGTTATTACATCATTCTATATAAAGCTTTCGGTAAATAGTTTCAGCTACTAACGCTATGGGTTCCATCCCCGGATCAGGTGACAACTCCGGCTGGCCGGCACATCTTAAAGTAGTCAAATCTAAGGCTGTTAAACCCGTACGTATCGCCATTGCGATAAGATCAATATGCTTGATAGGTGAAGGAGCTAAACTAACTATCTGGCCACCTATAAGTTTTTTTGTCTGCCTGTCAAATATAAGCTTAAGAGTATAAGGTTTTTTCTCTCTCATCATAGAATGCTTGCTTGCAGATTTATGCTTTGCGCTAATTACATCAATACCATTCTCTTTTGCTTCATGCTCTGTGATACCTGCCGCCGCAATTGCCTGATCAAAAAATTTTGTAGCAAAACTGTTAATCAAACCTGGAAATTTCACCTTTAACCCCAATAAATTTTTTGCCGCTACTCTGCCGCCAATTACCGCGTTAGGCCTTAATTGGCCGAATATAGGTTTGCCTGTAATAAAACTTTTATACTCTATTAAATCCCCAGCGGCAAATATATCTTTATCTGAAGTTTGCAAA
>Ga0208904_1002088_pt1 | contig 12936 bp, 11 predicted proteins | sample AntAceMetag02UKB_FD_184774 | JGI IMG/M metagenome (GOLD analysis project Ga0208904, IMG submission 184774) | Saline lake microbial communities from Ace Lake, Antarctica - Antarctic Ace Lake Metagenome 02UKB (SPAdes) (version 2) | ecosystem: Environmental > Aquatic > Non-marine Saline and... | reverse complement strand
GTAGATCCAATCGTACGTAGCCAAAGCATTTTGCCTTTGGTTTTTATTTTTAATTTTGCGAGTAAATAACTATTTGTAAACTCACCAACAAGATAAGCTACTAGACTAGCAAGCACTATTCTCCAGACAACACCCAATATACTATCAAATGATTCTTGCAATCCCCACATTGGATCAGCTGGGAGTTTGCCTACAATCCAGAAAGTTGCAACCATTAGAATATTCATAGCAAAGCCAATCCAAATAACACGACGAGCTCGTGCATAGCCATATACCTCTGTCAGGATATCTCCAAAGATGTAGGCGAGAGGAAATAGCAACATTCCTCCATCAAAAGATAACCAACCAAATGAGGTTATTTTTGTGCTGGCAATGTTTGAGAGAATGAGAACAACAGTAAAGATAGTTGTTATGAGGTCAAGATGTCTAAAGTTTTTCATATATTCTATTTGTAAGGTTAGTCTATAATTCACCTAATTTCCAATTACTCTAATTCACCTAATAAAAATTAAAAGACACAATTAATAATTTATTTTATACAAGTACCTAATTAAAGTGGTGGGGAAGTTTGGAATTTGTTGTATTTGAAATTTTATTAGGTGAATTAGAAATTAGGTAATTTTTTTATACCCACTCTTTCTTTAATTTTTTAAATTCATCTTTTTTTATAGCCTCACGCATTTTAGTCATTAGACTAACTAAGAAATGAAGATTGTGAATTGTTGCAAGTCTGTAGGCAAGTAGTTCTTCAGTTTTGAAAAGATGATGAATGTAGGCACGAGAATAATTTTGACAAGTAGAGCAAGTACATTCAGAATCTATCGGGCTACTATCTTTTTTAAATTTACTATTTAGAATATTAATATAAAGTTTTTTGTTTATTTTTTTACTACAAAACAATCTACCATTTCTAGCAGTGCGAGTAGGGGAGACGCAGTCAAACATATCAACTCCACGCTCTACCACTTCAAACAAGTCTTTTGGATTGTGCCCTACACCCATGGTGTAGTGGGGTTTGTTTTCAGGAATTATGGGATTTACCCAATCCAATATTTTTTTGGTAGCTTTCATGTTGTAGCCAATAGATTCACCACCAATAGCAATACCGTCAAAATCCATTTCAGAAATTGCCTTTGCTGACTCTTCCCGTAGTTCTTTGTGATTGGCTCCTTGAATTATTCCAAAAAGAAATTGATTGTAACCATGATATTTTGTATTTTTTTTGTGTTCATCTATACATCTCTTGGCCCAGGCATGAGTTCTATCCATGGCTTGTCTAGTATATTTCTCATCAGCATCATCAGGTGTGCATTCGTCAAAAGCCATAATAATATCTGCTCCAAGCTTATGTTGTACTTCTATAGCTGTCTCTGGAGTAAATCTGTGTTTGGAGCCGTCTATATGAGATCTAAATGTGACACCATCATCATCAATTTTCGTTAGACTACCTTGTCCTTTATTTTCTTTTTGAATGCCAAGAGAAAAAACCTGAAAACCACCAGAGTCGGTAAGAATAGGCTTGTCCCAATTCATGAATTTATGGACTCCACCAAACTCATCAATCAATTTTTCTCCAGGACGAAGATGAAGGTGATAAGTATTAGCAAGAATGATTTGGGCGTCTAGATTTTCAATGTCTGAGCTATCAAGACTTTTTACAGTGGCTTGAGTTCCGACCGGCATAAAAATAGGTGTCTCAATATCACCATGATCAGTATGGATAATTCCGGTTCTGGCACCAGACTTGTTATCTTTGTGAGTGATTTCAAAAAATGTCATATGGTCTCAGTTTAGCGTATTTTGCTAAAAAAATCAATTGGCAGTAAAATAGATAGGTATGAATTATAAAATATTTAATTTAATATGCGTTGCCTTGATTGGGATTTTTGTAATTGGGATTTTTTGGGTGTGGCGAGATGGGTTTGGTGATGTCGAAGATGTTGGTGGTATTTCAGATGTTGAGGTGCTAGATAGAAGTGAAGTTGAGAAATTAAAGATTATAAGATTAGAAGATTATGATACACAAGATAAGGAGAACGATGTAGAAAATAATCTTCCAATCTTCCAATCTTCTAGTATAGATATTGTAGAAGAAAAAGATGTTGAAGATAAAATTATTAAGACAGAAATCAATTTAAACGTCCCATTTACTTCTCAAGCACCAGAACTAAATTGGGAACAGCCCTGGCAAGATGCTTGTGAAGAGGCGGCAGTACTAATGCTCGATGCTTATTATAAAGATTACAATCTTAGTCCGTTATTTTCTCGAGATGAGATTTTAAAAATGGTGGAGTGGGAAGAAGATAAAAATTGGGGGACAAGTATTATTGCAGAAGATGTTGATCTTTTGGCAGAGTGGTATTTGGGTAGGGATGTTAGTGTAGTTGAGAATCCAACAATTGAACAAATAAAAAATTATATTAGTAATGGAAAACCAGTTTTAGTTTTGGCTTATGGAAAAGATCTGCCCAATCCGTATTTTAGTGGAGAAGGTCCAGAGTATCACGCTTTAGTTATTCGAGGTTACACAGAGGATAAATTCATTACCAATGATCCAGGGACAAAGCGAGGAGAAAATTTTGCGTATGATTACATTGACCTCATGAATGCAATTCATGATTGGAATGATGGAGATGTAGAGAATGGAAGAAAAGTTGTACTTGTGGTAGAATAAGTGCCAATTAACATTAAATTTATGGATTCAGTAGAATCAAGAGGTTCACAAGTGGAAAATGAAAATAGTAAAAATGGAATTTTTGTTTTAAGAGAAGATGACTTTTTAAAGTTATCAGAAAGTGAGCAGGATAAATGGAAGTGTGTTTATGGCGATGGTAAAGAAAGACCATTCTACATATCAGAAGAATTAATAGAAAATTGGTCCGAAGAGTTGAAGAGTTTGGTTTACAGTTATGATGAATATAATGCTGATCTTTATAATGCATTGTCCAATGGTTTGATAGATTTTAAAACTGGTATGTTAACTGAGGACGGTAAGGCTTTTTTGGTTGAACAAAAAAATATAAAAATAAAAAGAGTGAAAGATGCTGGTATGTCAGCACTGACCAAAGTTGGGCTTCCTGAAAGATTAAAAGGTCAAGCTGGGAGAACAAAACAAAATGATAGACCTCATTTATCTGGTGAGGATATTAGAAATTTAGGAGATGTGGTTAGTTTTACTGGTGCAAAAGAAAAAAAGGAGTAGTTATGATCGATTATAAAAAAGAATTGAACAAAGAACAGCTCAAGGTCGTCACCAATGGTGACGGACCTTGTTTGGTTTTGGCAGGAGCTGGCTCTGGTAAGACACGTACTATTACTTATCGTGTGGCATATCTGCTCGAGCAAGGTGTCAGTCCACAAAATATTTTGCTCGTTACATTTACCAATAAAGCTGCCAAGGAAATGATGGATAGAGTCCAGACTCTTACTGGCAGTGAAACACGTCTGCCTTGGTCTGGTACTTTTCATCATATTGGCTATAGAATATTAAAGCAGTATGCATCTCTATTAGGCTACAAAAATACTTTTACCGTTTTGGATGGGCAGGATAGTTTGGAAATGTTAAAGATGTGTATCAAGCAAGAGGGAATTGATAGAAAAGAAAGACGTTTTCCATCTGCAAAAGTGATGCAGTCTATTATTTCTTATGCTCGTAATGCTGAGACTACTATAGAAGATGTACTGGATTTGAAATATCCAAATTTTTTGGCTATTGCCGAGACTATAAAGCGCATTGCAGATGACTATAGAAAAAGAAAACTAGATTCCAATGCTATGGATTTTGATGATTTGCTTGTGAATTGGTATTTGCTTTTATTAAAGTCCCCAAATGTAAAAGAAAAATTTGCCGAGCAATTTAAATACGTTCTTGTAGACGAGTATCAAGATACAAATAAAGTACAGGCGTCTATTATAGATTTGTTGGCTAGTAAGCATCAAAATTTGTTGGTGGTGGGGGATGATGCTCAGAGTATTTATTCTTTCAGGGCAGCTGACATCCAGAATATTTTAGCTTTTTCCGCCCAAGGCGGATCCGCCTTGGGCGGAGAGAGGACGTATCCTAATGCGAAAATATTTAAGCTTGAGACCAACTATCGTTCTACTCCAGACATTTTGGATGTGGCAAATTGTGTGATTGCAAATAACGTGGAGCAGTATAAAAAGAAATTAAAAGCAGAGCTTGATAATTTTACTAAACCAGAAGTTCATCCTTTTGCTGATAATCGTGAAGAAGCTAGATTTATTGTGAGTAGAATATTGGAGCTTCGTGATGAGGGGGTTGAGCTAAATAAAGTCGCAGTATTGTTTAGAGCGGCTTATCATTCACAAGCTTTGGAAATGGAACTGGTCAAGAATAACATATTTTATGATTTTCGTGGTGGTATTAGGTTTTTTGAAAGAGCCCATGTAAAAGATGTGTTGGCTTATTTGCGGATTGTAAATAATCTAGACGACACGATTGCTTGGTCTCGTATTTTGAATATGCAAGTAGGAATAGGCCCTGCCGCGGTAGATAAGATTTTGCTAGGTCTAAAATCAATTGAAAATCTAAAAGACATAGAAAGTCTCGGGTCACTTTTACCAGCTCGGGCGCAGATTGGTTGGGGGCATTTTATAGCTGTCTTGCAAGATGTTTTGCAAGTAGAGAGAAAACCAGCTGAGATTATCCAGGCTGTAATCCAGTCAAAATATACTGAATATTTGGAAAATGAATATCCAGATTATCGGGAGCGTTTGCAAGACTTGGAACAGCTGTCTGCTTCGGCAGAGAAAGCCGAAGACTTAACCAGTTTTTTGGCAGAAGCTACTTTGCAAGAAGCCTATACTGCTCAGAAAATTGATCGAGTATGTAATGATGACGAAAAAATTATTTTATCCACCATTCACCAAGCCAAGGGCCTAGAATGGGAAGCTGTGTTTGTAATTAATCTGGCTGCTGGACAATTTCCAATGGACAAAATTAGAGGTTCAAGTGAAATGGAAGAGGAGAGGCGTCTATTCTATGTAGCGGCTACCAGAGCCAAGAAATATTTGTATCTGACCTATCCATTGCTTGGTGGTTTTGGCAGTATGACACAGGGTCCATCTTTATTTATAGAAGAAATCGATCGAGATCTAATAGATCTAAATACAATCGGAGGAGAGACTAGTTTTTATGATCCGAGTGATGGAGAGGATGATGTGACCTATACAGCTTGGAATGATGATTCTGGCACAGCTAGTTTTTTGAAAGGTCTTGACGAACTCTAATTTTTAGGCTATAATGTAGCCATCAAAATTTAATTTTTAAAATATAAAATATATGAAATTTGACGGTGTATATGAAAAGACTTTACTTATTGTAAAGCCAGATGGAGTCCAACGTGGCTTAGTGGGAGAAGTCATTAGACGTCTTGAACTAAAAGGTCTAAAAATCGTTGGGTTGAAAATGTCTATTTTAGAAGAAGAAAAATTGCGTGAGCATTATTCTCATCTTGTAGAAAAGCCATTCTATCCTGGTTTGGAATCATTTATGAAATCAAATCCAGTGGCTATAATTTGTGCTGAGGGAAAAGGTGCTGTCGAAGCAGTTCGTTTGATTGCTGGTGTTACTAATGCTGGTGCAGCTGACGGTGGTACTATTCGTGGCGATCTTGCTATGGGTATGTGCAATGTAGTTCATTGTTCTGATAGTATAGAAAATGCTCAGGCAGAAGTGAACAGATTTTTTGCAGAAGGCGAAATTTATGATTATGATAAGACTGAGTACTTGCATGTTTACATGGAAGATGAAAGAAACTAAGTAAACTATTTATATTGAATAAAAACGTCCATTTGGGCGTTTTTTTGTTTGATTTACAATATTATTGACATTTCTTTTAAATAATGGTATTATTATTTGATAAATAATAATTTTTACATATTGTAGATAGACTTTAGTTTTGTAAGATTTGTAAAACTAGAGGTGTCCATAATTGATCGAAACTTGAGCTGAAAGGAATACAACTTCATGTTGTCGGATATTATGTTCAAGAATCTCTGGAAAGATACTAGGAATCTTCCTGAGAAAACAAAGTGTTTCTTTGCACGCAAGGTTCTCGGTAGCCTTGTAACTGTTTACCAAAGGGAGGCGGACGCTTTGCTGCATGTAGCCGTAGGGCTGCCGGCAGGCAAGGAACAAGAAGAGTTTCTACGTCTCGCATCAAAAGCGGAGGGGGTGGCAGTGGGGATGCTGTTTTCTCTCCAAAATTTGACACCAGATAACAACAGTCTGGAGAAGTAGTTTTTTCGTTCTTTTTAAATGTGACAATGGCAATGCGTTTTGTTTTCATGGATCCACCGTAGGGGGAGAGGTGGAAGAAAACATGTTGCCTTCCCCTTCATTATTTATTAATTTTGGTAGATAGTGACAAGGAATTTGACAACCCTAATTTACCGTGAGATAATATAGTTGATCCTTACAACTGGGCAGTTAATATCATATCCATTGTATTACCACTGGTATACCTATATTGTTTTGGTCTGTGGACCAAAGTTGCGGTTAACCACCTATTTTATTATAGGGGTATAGATATTCTGTCCCAGTATCGAGGGTCAAAAAAATTCCGACAAGATCGGAATTTTTTGGTGGGCAATCCAGGAATTGAACCTGGGACCTCTACATTATCAGTGTAGCGCTCTAACCAGCTGAGCTAATTGCCCGTAAAAGTGGGATTAGTATATACTAATTTGATTTTTTTTTCAAGTCCTGTGACCACAAGTGGATTTTCAGCCCTAGGCTGGTGGGCTTTGGGTCCAGAACCTCTTTATCCTACCTAAAAAACAAAGTTCAATATATTAAATATAAAATCTCTATCTCGATATAGTGAACCCAAGAAGATTCGAACTTCTGACCTCTACAATGTCAATGTAGCGCTCTAACCAACTGAGCTATGGGTTCATTTTATTGAGACTAATGTGGCGCTTTCCGCCTCAATAAGCGAAGCGACATCGGGAAGCTGTGTGGTCTATAATGACGCAAATATAATACAACAAACATGTAAAAAAGTCAAGTTTAGACGAGGCTTGCATTTTTGCTAAAATTACTATATAATGAGGAAGATTAAAAACAACATTTTTATGGTATCTGAAAAAATTGAAAACAAAAAAGAAGAAAAAAAAGACGTGGAAATAGTGGGTGAAAAAGAACGTGGTTTTTTGGCTACGGCCAGTGTGTTTTTCTTGGAGTTAGTAAAAGTAGCCTTGTTAGCTGCGATTACCATTGCTTTGGTGCGTTACTTTCTTTTCAAACCTTTTTATGTAAAAGGACAATCAATGGAACCAAATTTTTATGAAAAAGATTACTTAATTATTGACGAGCTTTCTTATCGTTTTCGTGAACCGCAAAGAGGTGAAGTAATAGTTTTTAAAGCCCCTACTGTAGAAAAAGATTATTATCTAAAACGTATCTTGGGTTTACCAGGCGAGAGGGTAAAAGTGGGTGATGGTAAGGTAGTTGTTTATAACGATGACTATCCTCAAGGTGTATTGGTGGAAGAATTTTACCTAGCAGAAGAAACGCCTGGTTCAAATATGCTTACTTTAGGTCCTGGTCAGTATTATGTAATGGGTGATAATCGTGACGCTAGCTATGATTCACGCCGTTTTGGTGCAATAGAGGAAGGTAGTATCATTGGGAGAGCTTGGGTGAGAGGTTGGCCATTTACTCGTATTAGTGCTTTTTCAGCTCCAGATTATAATCTATAAAAATTCTTATGCCTATAAAAAAAACAACTAAAACAACTAATAAAAAAAGTAAAGTTATGAAGAATGCACCTGCTAAGAAAAAGATAGTCAAAAAAGTAGTAAAAGCTAAACCAGACGATGCTCAGAAAAATCGTATTGCCAAGACAAAAGTCATTTCTCTTTTGCGTGGTATGAAGGACTCCCTTCCCAAAGAAGAAAAATATTGGAAAACAATGCATCGACTAGCTGATAGTATAGCTGAAGCTTATGGTTTTGCTTGGATAGAGACTCCTGTTTTGGAAGAGTCTAATTTGTTCGTACGTTCTATCGGTAAGGGTACTGATGTAGTTGATAAGGAAATGTACGTTTTTGAAGATAAAGATGGTGGTAAAATCTGTTTACGTCCAGAAATGACAGCTTCTGTTGCCCGTGCCTATGTCAATCATGGTATGCAATCTCTACCTCAACCAGTCAAGGTTTGGTATCTCAATTCTATGTTTAGGCATGATAGACCACAAGCCGGACGTTATCGTCAATTTCATCAGTTTGGTTGTGAATCGTTGGGGGTGAAAGATCCTGTTGTAGATGCCGAGCTGATTGCTGTGGCTTATCATTTTTTGGAAGATCTGGGTTTAAAAATAATTGTCTATATCAATAGTATTGGGACAGTAGAAGATAGACAAAATTATATTGTTGAGTTAGTGGGATATCTACGTTCCAAACGAGCTTATCTATGTGATGATTGTAAAAAAAGAATTAACAAAAATCCTTTGCGTGTTTTGGATTGTAAAAATCCAGACTGTAAGGAGGTAATCGAAGAAGCACCACAGATTATTGATTGGTTGAGCAATGACTCACGTAATTATTTTATGAAAGTATTGGAGTATTTAGATGATTTGGAAATTCCTTATGAATTAAAATCTACTTTGGTCAGAGGGCTAGATTATTATACTGACACTGTATTTGAATTTTATAAAGAAGATGGAGAAGAGGGGGCTCAGAGTGCGCTTGGTGGAGGTGGTCGTTTTGATGGTTTGCTCGAACAACTTGGGGCAAAAGAACCTGTTCCAGCTTGTGGGTTTTCTCTTGGTCTAGAACGTGTCATCAATACTTTGAAAGATAAAGATCAAGCAGAAGGAAAAGAAGAAGAAAAATATCCGATTTTCTTTGCCCAGCTAGGTGAACAAGCTAGACGGCAAACCTTGGTAATACTTGAAAAGCTGAGAAAAGAGGGTGTCATGGTAAAGCATAACTTAGCCAAGACTGCTCTAAAAGCTCAAATGGAAATTGCGGATAAATATGGAGCTGATTTTACTATCATTTTGGGGCAAAAAGAAGTGCAAGATGGCACTATTATAATTCGTGATATGGAGTCTGGTGTACAAGAAATTATTGATCAAAAAAAACTTGTCCACAACCTAAAAAAGAAACTGGGGATTAACTAGTTTGTTTGTTTGACTTTTGGCTAAAACTAGTGTATTATCTAAGTAGGTTAAATAATTAATATTTTTACCGGGAGGTGAAAAAACTGTGTCTGAAATAAAGAGAAAAAAAGGAGAATCATTTGAGGCTTTTATACGTCGTGTAAAACGTCGTTGGCAGCAATCTGGCAAAATTCTACAAGCTCGTAAAGTTAAATTCCAAATACCAAAACAGAGCAAGAATGTCCAGAAGAATCAAGCTGTAAAACGCTCACAAAAGATCTCTAAAGAAACCTATCTTCGCAAAATCGGTCGTCTACCGCCTGAGGAAGATAAATTTAATAAATTCAAGAGATAATCTATGTCTTTGCGTGAAGAAATTCAAAGTGCGCAAAAACTAGCTATGAAAGAACGCAAAGAACAAGAATTGTCTACTTTGCGTCTTTTGTGGTCACAAATACAAAATACTGAAATAGAAACCAAAAAAGAATTGACTGATGAAGAAATTCAGAAAATCGTAGCTAGTCAGGTCAAACAGCTCAGAGATTCATCTGTGGAGTTTGAAAAGGGTGGGCGAGCTGATTTGGCAACAGGTGTCAATGTAGAAATTACTTTACTTGAAAAATATTTACCAGAACAACTAAGTGATGATGAACTAAAAATAATAGTAGAAAAAGTGCTGACTGATAATAATATCATAGAGATGAGTCAGATGGGTCAAGCTATGGGGGCGGTCATGAAGAGTGTTCAAGGTAAATCTGATGGAAATAGAGTAAAGGAAATGGTTTCTGTAGTTCTCAAGAGTTAAAAAACAAAAAACAATTTAATTCTTAATCTGGGTTCCATGCTACCTAGGTTGATTACAAAAAAAATAGGTCTTCTAAAAACTGCCGCAATATTTGCAGTATTGATTGTGGTAGTTTTTTTATTTTCAACTACTTTGGTTAGGGCAGAGGATTCTATACCTCCTAACACTTTTGGAACACAAGAAATTGAAAATACTATAAATTTATCAGGTCAAGATATCCGTGTTATTGTTGTAAAAATAATTCGGGCGGTTTTAGGGTTGATTGGTATTGTAGCAGTCTCTATTGTTATGTACGGTGGCTATACCTACATGACATCTGGTGGTAATGAAGAAAAAACTACCAAAGCCAAAAAAATACTTATAAACGGCGTGATTGGTTTAGTTATAATCATGTCAGCTTTTATTATAGTGCAGTTTATTATAAACGCTTTGTCTGGGGCGACTACTAGTCGTCCTGGTGGTGGAGAGAGACCTGGTCCTCAGGATGATTTTTCTGGTAGTGGAGCTTTGGGTAGAATTATTACTGATCATTATCCAGATAGAGACCAAACTGGTGTAAAACGTAATACCAAAATAATTGTTACTTTTGCCAAAGCTATTGACCCTTCAACTATCATAGAAAATACTAATAATACTTGTTGGGGGCCTTATGATATGCCAGTTCCTTGTGATAGTGACAATGCCTCTGATAGGCCTTATTTTGGAGATTGTATCGAAGATGAAGATTTTTCTTGGGAAGAAGACTGTGATCGTTTGATAAAAGAAAATGTAGAAATATATAGATCAGTCGTAGATGGTGAAGAAAAAGTTTTGACTCCTGCCGCTGCTATGACAATTTATGATTCAGATGGAGATGCAAATATATTTGTATTTAGACCTTTTGAACCTTTGGGAGATAGTCTACAAGATATTTGGTATAACGTTCATCTTACCAATGACATAAAACTCGCTATTGGTGATAAGATTTTCTCTGATCAACGTACAAAATATTATGAATGGGAATTTCAGACTGACACGACTTTTGATTTTGATCCACCTCATGTGACTAGTGTTTGGCCTAGAGAAGGTACTAGAGCTCCAAAGAATGAAATTGTACAGATAAATTTCAATGAACCTGTGGATCCGACATCTGTACAAGGTTTGTTGACAGGAAATCCTATAAATAGTTTTAACAACATTGTGTTTGATAGTCCATCCACTACAGGTGAGTGGCGTGTGTCCAATGGTTATGAGACTGTAGAATTTATACCAAATCACGAGTGTGGGATTAATAGTTGTGGAGATATTATGTATTGTTTTGATTTAGATTGTCCTGATGCTGGTGATAGAAATTGTTCAAGTACTTTTAAGACTCTTATTCGTACTGCCGAACTTATAAATGCTTCTACTTTCGAAGCCAAGCCTTTTACTGGTGTAATGGATGTGGCCGGTAATGCGCTTGATGGTGATAATGATATGACAATCGATGGTAAACCTGATATGATAGGTGACTTTTTATCAGCGACTGATGCAGAAAAAGATCCAGACAATTATTTGTGGAATTATATTGTAGAAAATAGAGTTGATCGTATTCCTCCTTATATTGTTCAAGTAAGTCCTGGTTTAGATAAGAGTCATGTAAAATTTAATATTAGAACTAAAGAGGGTGTTGAAATAAATTTTAGTAAGCGTTTATCTTTATATACTGTAGATGAGAATCAGAATATTTCTTTGGAAGAATATCCTGTATATGATGGTACTCCTATAGGTTTCAATCGTAGATCAATTACTGATGAAATAAATGAAAAAACTACGACAGCTATAATACCAAAAAGAAAAATAGGTCCAAATGATGATGATTATTATTATCTTCCTTCAATTTCCAGTGGTATTGAGGATAGTAGTCAAAACTGTCTGTACCCTGGTAGAGGTCCCGATGGTGTTTATGATACCAAATCTTCTCCAGTGTGTGATATTGAATTTAATGAAGAAACAGGTCAGCCAATCCAATCTAGTAATCCCAATTGTGTTGATGTAAGAGGTTTACCTGACATAGATACTGGTTGTATCTATAGATCAGGCTCTAATGATAAAAGACAGCCAAGTGTAGATGATTGTTTAGATCATCTTAAAACAGATACTATTAGTCCTTACACTCCTCGAGATTAATAATTTATGAAATTTATAAAAAACAATAAAAAAATAATTAGTCTACTCCTTGTCTTGGTTGTATTTGGAGTATTGTTTTTTGTACAATTAGCTTTGGCTCAGGATACTTTCGGGGTAGAGCCTATAAGTGCTAATTTGGCTTTGTCTGGTGAAGATGATATTAGAGTTATTGTAGTAAAAATAATCAGGGCAGTTTTGGGTTTGATCGGTATTGTGGCTGTGGCGATTGTGTTATACGGTGGCTATACCTATATGACAGCTGGTGGTAACGAAGAAAAGGTTACCAAAGCCAGAAAGATTCTTATAAATGGTGTGATTGGTTTAGTTATTATCATGTCGGCTTTTACGATTGTGCAGTTTATTATAAATGCTTTGGCTGGGGCTACTGGTCTAAATGATCCTATAAATTTAGATATAGAAAATTGTAGTGATTCAGAATATTATTTGGCCCATGATTGGTCCATAACAGAAACAAGAAACGGAGAAAAAGGCTGTGTAATTGATCCATTCCCTTGTGAACAAAGAGATTTTGTTGTTCAGAGTATTACTCCGCAGACAGATAATACTGGCATGAATAATGTAGCCATTAGGGTTTTGTTTAGTCAGAAGGTTAAGTACAGTTCTGGTGATTTAATTATTACAAAAACAGGCTCTGACATTACTACTGATGATTTTATTATTTCTGTCTTACCTTCTTCAGATGATTATAAAAATGGTGGTTTTGAAGCCCAATATAATGGTGACGGTACAGAAGGCACCCAATGTAGTGACGGTACAAAATGTTTGCCTTATGGAACCTACACTGTAACAGTGACTTCAACAATCAAAGACATAGATAACAAACCAATAAAAACT
>Ga0208904_1002085_pt1 | contig 12941 bp, 21 predicted proteins | sample AntAceMetag02UKB_FD_184774 | JGI IMG/M metagenome (GOLD analysis project Ga0208904, IMG submission 184774) | Saline lake microbial communities from Ace Lake, Antarctica - Antarctic Ace Lake Metagenome 02UKB (SPAdes) (version 2) | ecosystem: Environmental > Aquatic > Non-marine Saline and... | reverse complement strand
CGGATCGACCACGCACATATTAACACCATGCTTTACAATAGCATCTTCAAAGCGTTGGTTGATTAGGTCGGGTGTTGGACTGTCATTCTCAGGATAGATATAATAGAAATGCTCATGTAAGAAGTCCAGCAAGATGTTATATTCCTTTTTGTTTATCCTATTATGAAATGATTTATCAGCCGATTGACCGGATAATGTATGTATTAAATCATTAAAAAAGTATTCCGGTGGTGATTGCTCAGGTGTGAATATTGCACACTTCCAGTTATCAAACTTCGCTTTCATTAATATAAGCTGAATCAAAAGAGAGCTTTTACCGTGATTACCAAGTCCGGCAATTAAAGTAACATCTTTAGGTAACCATGTAAAATAATAATCCAGGTCTTTGTAGTGGGTAGTTTCGCCATGAGTAAACCCATTATCATAACCCTCGTTTAATGATTCGCGGATGTCGTTAACATAGATAACGTCTTTTACTTTATTTTGCTCTTTGCTTATATCATTCATTATTAAACCTTTAAATTATATGCTACAAAATCACCTTTCATATCCTGGGCTATCCCTATAAAGCGTTTACACTTACATTTCATACGAATCAGAAAATCATCTTGTTTCATCCATTTAGGTTCTATTTCATCAAATGGTATTTTCCTTTCACAATGCGGACAGATAGCCTTACTCTCAGCTAAATGCATTATTCCATCTTTAATATGTACTGCTTCCATAATTAATATTTCTTAAAATCCCTCAAATTCAGGAAGTGCCTCAATTTCTTCTTCCGTCATTTCAATAATAGTTAACTTAAATTCTAAGGGGTCACCATCTTTCTCGTAGTTATCTTCAATATCACATTTCATCATATCTAAAGCATCTTCCAAAAGGAATACGATGCAATAAACCCCATTATGTTCGATTTTATAAACTGTTTGTGTTTTCATAGTCGCTTTATTTTTGCGTGAAAGTTTGCATATTGTTTAGAAACCCTTAACATTAATCTGTAATTCCGTATCAAATCTATGTAAAATTGTATTTTCTTATTGTGATACTGTGATTGCTCGATATTAGCCCATTCTAGCTCTGTGATGTGCCTTTCCGTCTGCTCGTAGTACTCACTGAACACACGCACGGTTTTGTCATCAGCACCCCGCATGAAGTTGAGGTACTTCTTTAAATCCCGCTTTTCGAGGTTGTCTAGTATGTAGGCTTGCTTATTCATTAGAATAACATCGGCATTTTTTCCTTAATATTTGCTATGATAAAATGTAATAAGGTTCTATAATTAATTGTAGGGTTTTTAAATTCCTTTATAAAATTCCAACTTTCTTCTTTTACAATGTCATAATATACCGTATTTAATAATCTGGGTATATCCTTACTCCCGAAACCGTCATTTTCTAATTCTATTTTAGCTCTTACTTTTTCACATAAAGCCTCAGTTACATATTTATTTGCTATTTCCTGTTCTACTAATTTTTTAACTTTTACAATAATCTTCTAATTCTTCCGGTGTCATCTGGTTAGGGTGTTTATCAGGTAATCGGTATTTATCATTCTTGTCGATTACTAATACCTTCTTAAATTCATCATTGAAATTCTTGTCACCTAAATAAGTCCGTGCCTTTTTGCAGAACTTTTTGTCTTTTAAAGATAGATAATAAGGTTTAATGTTATCCAGTGCCTTTTGTTTTTCTTCTTTGCTTAATTGCTTCCACTTTTTAAATGCAGCGTCTTTGTCGGATTTAAGCATTTTTGTTATGGTGTGAAAGTTATCCCAAAATACTATAAAACTCTCTTTATCTTCTTTTATTTTACTTTCCTTTACTTTAACATCGTTACGTATGTCTTTGTAACTGGTTACATCTTTATTATCTTGTTGATTCTTACGCCATTCAGCAACCTTTTCACGTGTCTTTTGTTTTTTTATTTGGTACTTTTCGCTAAAGTTTAGTATATTTTCATTGAAAACTTCATCGTTTTGTTTAGAAAGTAGTTCAATTTCATACATATAATACAGGTGTTTTATTAACTTTTTACCTATATTTAATTGAGCCATTAATACTAATTCCTTTACTGGTTTTTCTTGTGCTGCCAAAACTTCTAATATTGCATAAAATAATCCAATACCTTCATATGAATATTTAATAAATAACAATGTTACCTTTTCATCATTCCTTGCATTTGTATCATGTAAGTAATATTTCATTAAATTATCTCCAATAAAAAAACCTAGCATAGTCTTGTCGTGGGTAAGTAATTAACCCATCCTGTACCTCACGGTAACAGATAACTATACTAGGATTTATTTTATTATGATTTTTCATTACTTGAATTTCGACATACTATATATTGCAAATATCGTGCCAATTTACTACCTTTGACTATCAAATATTTATACATTAGGTTATTATTAAAGTGTTCATTATCGTGCAGTTAGTGTACATTTTCGTACAGTTTTAATCAAACATTTGCCAGTAATTCAGTTTATTGGCAGTTATTTGCATTTATCTATCAGTTCTACTAAGTCCAAGTAAACGGGGATATTAATTCCTATTGCATACATTACCTCAATATCAGCACCCTTACTTTCGCCTGGAAGCTGCGACTTGTAACTGGCGTAAAACATTGTTCTCCTGGTTGCCGATGGTGTATGGTGAAGCGATGTATATTAGCATATCTTTAGTTGGTTGTATAAATTATTAAAATAAACTTTGTTCTTTTTTGTTAATCTCTGTCTTAGCAAATCCAAACTCATCAATTTCCTTATTCCTTAATTGGATTCTTTCGAACCACTCATTTGCTACCTTATAGAAATCCTTTTTTATTTCAAATCCATATGCCTTACGCTTCAGATTATTGGCAGCTACCAAAGTAGATCCACTCCCAGCAACAGGATCAATAACCACGTCACCCTCATCTGTGAAGATTTTAATTAGATTCTCCAGAACCTTAATAGGCTTTTGTGTGGGGTGTAGCTTTTCGGTATCAGTATCACGAACCCAGTCTATAATATTAAATACCATCTTACCGTTATTATTAAACTTTGGTAATTTGTCACGGTAAAAAACGAGGGCATATTCAGCATTTCCAACAATCCGCATATTTGCCTTTAATACCTGAGCTGAAAAGTTTTTCCTAAAGACTAGGTTTATATAATTGTTTAATCCGTGACGTCTTGCAAGTTCAATCAAATACATCTGTTGATCGAAGGCACAAAATACAATCATGGCTGGTGCTTGTCCCCTTTCTTTGGGTTCTTTTTTTAGCATTTTACTGCAAAAATGCATAAATTCAGCAGGCTTAAAGTTTTTATCAGTATCAAAAAACTCACTATTTGCCTTGTCACTTTCTCCGTTTTTATTGTCACCATCCACATACCAAGATGGATTCGAGCCATAGGCATTTTTCCCTACATTGTAAGGAATATCTGCAATGATTAATTGTGCTTTATGTAAGCCGTATTTTTTGAAGTTTTGAAAATGATCGTTTATAAGCATGATTTTATTTTTCACAAATATATTTCCGTTTTCAATCTTTTATACATATTGCCGTTGAAATCAATCGTAACGATCCCAGCGGTTACATCTACGACCTTTCCATGCTCACGGTCATTGTCGATATAGAAGCCTACAAAGTCGTCCCTTTTAACTGTCAGCCGCAGGAACTCAATCCGTGCGTTCATTGTGACATATCCGAGCGCAATCAAAGCGCATATTACAATTATGATTATTAGTGGTGTGTTCATTTTATTAGTGTTAAACCGTAATTGATAATTTGTTTTTTTACATCAGCAGCAGCATAAGCAGCATAAGCAGCATAAGCAGCAGCAGCAGCATAAGTAGTAGCAGCATCATCATCAGCAGCAGCAGCATAAGCAGCAGCATCAGCAGCAGCAGCAGCATAAGCAGCAGCAGCATCATCAGCAGCAGCATAAGCAGCATAAGCAGCAGCAGCAGCATAAGCAGTAGCAGCAGCATAAGCAGCATCTTTTGTTTTCTTACATGGATTCTTTAAATATGCCCTCGCTGCCTCAATCGCTTTTCTTGGCTTATCATTATCAGGACATCTCTTTTCGTAAATATCGACAACCAATTCTGCCGCAAAAATAGCATATTGTACCTTTTGCTTTTTATTTATCAGTCGAACAATAAGCCAATTCGCCCAATCGAAACGACCGTAATCCATAATAGAATTAATCATTTCGTCAGCAGGCTTATTAAATGCTTTATTTTCCTCTCCTACCTCCATTGCACTACTACATGCATTTATTTTTTGTAGAAATTCTTTTGTAATCTTTTTCATGGTGTGTAATTTTATGTAAATATACGAAATTAATTGTTTAAAATCAATATTGATTAGTATTGATGTTTGAGAAGTCCATAATTAAATTATTTGTGACCATTGATCTGCCATTGCTTCCGCAATACCAGGGAATGTTTTACTTCTATTTACTTTTCTATTACCACAATTAGAATACCACTTTGGTAATACTTTGCCAGAAGGAGTTGTATGCATCTCACCTCTACCGACAATTTTAGTATGCTTCAGCTTTGGCAATCCTTTCAACCAGAGGCAGGTTGTCTTCTGAAATTCATCTCCAAACTGATACGGCTGAACGATCTGAGTGGGCTTAATAGGAAATCCATACTTCTCAGAGAGATCAGGAAAATGCTCCAGGATATATTTACCACTGATAATGTTTACTGGATTCTCAATACACACCTTATCGCAATTAGCATTATAAAGTTTCATAAAAAACTCGATACCCTCTCTCTGCCTTCCATCATTCCTTTTACCTTCAAAGTGCTTAGCTCCACTAATGGCTAGATGGGTACACGTAGGAAAACCTATAATAGCACCCCACTTATATTTCAACAGGTTAAGCACATCTTCCTGTATATGCCATTCAGGGTAACCTCCACTGCAAGGAAGAATGTCACAACTATAAGCCTCAATTCCTTTCTTACGGAACTCAACACATACGGCTTGACTTTCTTCACAGGCTAATAGTACTATCTTCATTTAATGGACTATATAGTTTTAATTCATTTCTTGTTTTGCAGCGTTCCAATATCTAAACTTTATTTCTCTTTTCATAGCTTTTGTTCGATTATTTTTACAAACGTTTCAACTTTAAACTGCCTATATATGCGGTGTGTCATATCCGTATCAATATAATCCTGGATTGACTTTACAGAATGTAATACCGTTGCATGGTTAAAATTACCCGTATCTTCGCCTATTTGCCTTAGTGATAAATCGGTATTCTTGCGAATGATATAATGAGATAACTGCCTTAAAAAGAAATACTCTTCTTTTCTACCTTTGCTGAATATCTTACTAGGGTTCTGATGAAAATACAAAGGCACTAAGTATTTCACTTTGTCGATTATATGCTGCCCGTCTGGACTTACCCGCCTTTCAAAATACTTCATAATAAACTTTGATTGTTTATCTGTGAATCCTGCTTGTTTTAATCTAGTTCTTGTCATGGTATTATATTGTACTTAATTTGTATTATCGTTTAAATTTAGTTAGACGTATTTAACACGTTATACCTTTTTTCTGCTCTGTTTAGTTGCTTACAACAAAATGCAGTATTTCCAAACTCTTCATTGCTTGGATAAAGTTCCCGTTCAGGATAAAACTTACCAAATACTTCACCTCTGGATTGAACTTTGATTTTAAATACTTCATAATATCCATCTGACCTAAGATAGATACAAGCATTTTCACCTCGCTTTATAAGTTTAGAAGTTAATCCAGGTATTCCAATTCCTTGTACTTTTTCGATGTCTTTTAATTTTTCCATGTGATTGAGTTATACTATTGTGTTGTATTCAAATTATACTATCGTGTTTATTTTAGGGTAAAATTAGTTTTCAAAGGGTAAAATCGGTTTTGTGGCTACATTTGGGATTGAACCAAAAGGAAGCTATCGTTTCCCGTCTACCAAGACTGAGCCCGGTTTTACACAATGTACGAAATAATGAACGAATAATCAATATAAATAAGGGTGCGGCTTTCCCTTACCAAATCTTAGTTGCTCCGCACCCGGTTATAAAGAACTGTTACATATAATTTATAAGTTCATCATTTACCATTTTCTCATCACATTTTAAAAAGCGTAGTACCTGATTAAGTACATCTGAATATAACTGTTCAAACTCCGAATTATCCATTTTCTCAAAGCTGATAGATTTAGGAATGTACATATAACCAGTTTCTGTTTGCACTGTCTTATAATACCCTGCTTTCATAATTAGAAACGCCCGCAAATCTTCCAGTGAATCAAATGTATCTTGATTGTGTAAAGTAAGATTAATCAAGCTGAAAAACTTACGATGTAATTTAGGATTACGCAGCAATGATATTTTAAATTCATATTCGCCGTCTTTGAGTTTCTTAGCCTTTTCGTAATCGGAATCGTAAGCCGGAGTGAAAACACCGTTTCGCTTAATCATGTTAATTTTCATAGTCGTATTTTTTATAGTCAGATAATATAACCTTTATACGCTCTATGCTTATTTTAAGCCGCTCAGTTAAACGATCTATCATGTCATGGTCTGGTAATACCCGAATGATAAAAGGCTTCACGTTGGGATAGTAAGACATAAAATCGCAGTAAGGTTTTTCTGTTACCATTAATTGACCTTGAACTTGCCATTTGTAATCGTTAGGCAATTTGTTGGCTTTAATATATCCTAGGTGAGTTTTGATTAACGGACATTTGATTTCTAAGATTCCGCCATTCATTCCATCAGGTGAAACACCTACCCACTCATGTAGTTCGTTTGATTCATCAGGTATACAAAAACCTACCTCTTCCACTTCGCCAAACATCTCATTATATTCCTGGCGTGCAAATGGTTCTAATTCTATGCCTCTTTCCATTATGGCATTTGAATAGCTTTCTTCCACTTGGCCTGAGATTATTTCTCCGGCAGTATTTAATAGTAGATCGTTATAGCCCTTGGTGGTTTCTCCTGACATAGCCACCGAAAATTGACTGGCCGTAATTCTACCAAGTCGAGCCTGAAACCATGCCTCAGATCGTTGTTCTACGTTTAAGATAATCATGTTGCCATCTCCTTATCTTTGTCCACCATCCACTTAAACATCTTGTCAGCTGCCTCAAACATTTGCTCGGTTTTTATTTTATCAGAAACTACCAGATCCTTAGCGTAGCTCATGGCAAAGCCTGAGTATTTAGATTGCTCACGCTTTACTTGTCTGCTAAAGTTCGAAGAACCCTGTGCGTAAATAGGCTTAATTGTGATGTATTTTGTACCCTGATAATCGCGTTCCTCTTCTGTAAATTCCGTTTCTTGACCGACTACAAATTTATTTTGTTCTTTTTTCTGGCTTGAATATTGAGCCACCTTACCATCATATTTAATCTTATGCTGATACATAGTTCCGTATTTGCCTTTAAATTCTTTTACGAACTCTGCACTTGTGATTATTGCTTTCATATTTCAATCCCGTTAGTTTCGATTAGGTGCAAAATTGCAGTCTTTAAAGCGTCTTTAAATTCAGCTTTTGTAATTGGTGTGTAACCGTCTCCAGGTTCTTTGTCGAAGTAATATCCTTGCTTAACAGATACCATATCTTTTTCAAATGCTACCCAAGTGGTAGTCTCACTTAATTCGACTTCAAAGTACCAATTATCATTCAATGCTGTAAATTCTCGTTTGTAGTATTTCATGGTGTTAATTTATTTGTTTCTCAATTTCTACTTGAATTTCATTTGGTAGTATTTCCCAGATGTTGACATCGCTTTCGCCTTGCGATTCACTTATGAAATAGCAAGCTGTGACGTATGTTTCTATGTGTTGAATCCAGCTTCTTGTTGTTGTGATAACCTCAAAATCTAGGTATCTGGTTTTGTATCTAATTGTTAGTTGCATTTAAACTACCTCAAATTTATAATAATTTTTAATGCCCATTGAAAAATTACTACCAGTAACACCCTCAACTAATCCACTTACATTTCCCTCAAATAAATCTGTTGGTCTACATACGATGTAATTTTTCATGTTCTTATCTAAATAAATAATAATTTGTGATTTCATAGTGTTTAGTTTTAATGTTTAAGCAAATATACAACGAAACAACGCTCAATGCAATAGCAGAGCGTTGTTTATAATGTCTAAAAATAAGAAAGTTTAATTAAAAAAGGGCAGCACACCATGAAGCTACCCTGTGAAAAGAATAAAAAGAATCTTTAATTTAGGTGTTTTTTGGATCAAATTCTATGTGTATATGAGCCTTGTCAAGCTCTAAAACTACGTCAAATTCATCACCAAGTAATTTCTGAATAGCCTCGGCAGTCTTATCTGGGTGAGCTATACTCCATATTCTCATGTCAAAGGCTTGTCCCTTATAATGTAACGACTTTGGTGAGTGCATTCCATCCATCACTGAGGTAACTGTAATGCCACCAAGTAAATCATTGACGGCAATCATACCAAATAATATCTCAGGCTGTAAACCTTTTAATTTAACGCCTTTTTTTAGCTTCATAACCGTTCTGAATTTTGCGTTTACGCCTTTGATTCTCAAACCAAAGCGGCTCAGAAATTGAGAACCTGAACCGCTTTTTAATAAATCTAATTAGCTTTCGCATCTTTAAACAATTCAATCAATTCACCAATTTCAACTACTAAATCTTTAATGCTGTAAAGAATTTCAACACATTTATTTACAATCTCTTCAAGATTATCATTGTTCAAATCAAGTTCCTCAGCAATCAATTCACCAAGTTCCTTTTGTTCTAATGGATCAAGGTCTACCATTTCCGCCCAAATCTCGGCTGCATCTGTAATGATGTTTTTAATTCCCCAAAGTTTAGGGAGCAAGGTGGCAATTTCCATTATGGATAATTTACCATCTTCCAAGCGTGAATCTAAACCCTCACCAATATTAATAAGAGTTACGCAAGTGTCCTTTAATTTTTCTATTCCTAACATATGTTTTAATTTAAGTGTGATTTTGTGGAGGTGGAGGGATTCGAACCCTCGTGCTTATAAGTTTGTCATATTGTCGTTTGGGACTGACCACCATTTCATCTTTTAAGAGAATGAAAAAAACTCATGTAATACTATGACTAATCGGTTTCTGTTCCCAAGTACCGATAAGACTCGGTTGTTAAGCTGCTAAACGCTGCTCTACAACAGGCATCAATTGTACTGTGCCGTTTATTTTAATAAAAAATCTCAACAATAACACTCCGTTACAAGTCGATTCCATAACACCCCCATATCTTCAAAGAACTTTAAAAAAGGGCTGGTAGCTTTACATCGTATATTACGTTAATAATATTTTAAACCAGCCCATATTAACCAAAATTTATCCTTGAGCCCTTTTGATAAGGCTTCGTAATGTGCTTTCTGAATATTCTACACCGTCAAGTTCGTATGTCTTTTCGGGTGTGCGTTCCCAAATAATATGGTCATCACTAAATTCAGTATGTATATATTGATCTGGGTGCATGCATCCAAATACTTTTATAACATCTTCCATATTTAGCATTCCCCAAAAAGAACTTTCTAATGAACAAAAAACATCGCCATACATTGTGCCTATTAAAACAACAGCGCGCATACCGTTATTAAACTGTATTTGCATTCCGGTTTTTAAATCTGATTTTTTCATAGTGTTTAATTTTCCTGCAATATACAACCTTAATTTGATAAATGCAAGAAAAAACTAATCTTTTTTTGGCAAGTATGAATTTGCCAATGTAGTTGCTGCCATGCTCGAAAGTACCGTAGATACTGTAATTACCCATGCAGGCAGTCCAAAGCCCGTAGCGGCTGCCGCAACCCCACTCATTACGATTGTAGTAATAAAGGCGTATTTTCTTAGCTTCTTAAAGAATGAGGGCGAATCGGATTTAATCCTGGATTCTGCCTCTTTTATAAACGTGTTATCCATGCTGTGAAAAATGCTACAATACCGGCTATAACTGTTGAAATTCCAGCGATAACCTTAGTATTTGAGTTAAATTTTTCTTTTAATCTTTCGATTTCAATAGAATTATTTTGATTAGTGATATAGATTTCTGTTAACTTATCATCAATACTTGACAGTTTTTCAAGTATAAATTTACTATTGTTTTCCCATGTATCCATAAATTGCACCCTTTTAAGGCGTTTATTTTTGATTCTTAATAATTATATTGTCAATCGCCTGTCCATTTGTTAATGTAAAAGTAACCTTATCACCTGAATAACTAAACCAAGCATTATCAGCAGCCACTCTGTAAATGGTATACCCACCTACATCAGTCCATCCACTGTTATAATAATGCAAAGATTCTACGTAAGTGCTATCCGTTAGATCATTTACATAAAAACTTGTAGTTCCTGATGCTGTACATTCTAAATATTTGTTGAAGGGTACAGGGGATAGGGGTGGTGTTTCGGTTACTGATACGTTGTCAAGATAGAAAATATTACCTGTTGCTATATGAGAAGCATTAAGTCCAAATCTTAATGATGAATTAAGAGGATTATACTCCACTTCGTACCATTGATAATTTGATGTTAAATTAGGGTTTAAAATTTCTATGACATTAAGTTGATAACCTAAATCAAAATCAAACCCTGTTGATATATCATCTGATTTAGCTTGAAATTTTAACTTATATCTTTTCCCAACAATTGTATTAACATTAACTTGATATATTCTATTTTCACCAGATCCATCTGTTGATGTAAATTTACCAAAACTATTTTCACTAATAAATGTTCCTCTTATAGAAACCCACCCACTTGTATTTATATCAAATCCCCCATTAGTTACAAGCTCTCCCATCTCAATAACACTCTCACTCACTTCATAGCTTCCCGTTCCTTGCTGCCATCCCATAGCAGGTAATCCCACAGGTGCAAATTCAAAGTCTATCAGCTTTACTACCTTCTCCCATTTAGCGTGATATGCGTCTATCCATGTAGTTCCTTTTTCATCTGAATAAAATTGATTCTCTGCTATCTCGAAATCTCCGTAAGTAGTATTTATAATTCCTATTTTAGCAGCCGTTAAGTTTACATTTGTCGAACTCGTTACCGTTATAGTATGCCATCCCGTTGTAATAACATCCGTATCAATACCATCAATGTAGGCATTATCATAATCAGGATAGGTTAATGTTCCAGCATTAGCATAAACTTCTAGATCATTACTTGCACCTTCAAAGATCTTTTCTGTTGTGGATTGTAAATTTATTCTAAAAGTTATTGTTTTTACATTACCGATTGCTCCGTAATCTACATAAGCATCACTAAAAGCCATCCCTTCCCTTGTTGAAATACCTCCAACCACTGTTCCATTATTAGTTCCTGCTTCATCTATCAGCTCTCCCTTAATTGGGTTTGCGAAGGTGTAGGAGGCTACTAAATTAGGAATGTAACTTAAATCCTTATTCTGTGGTTGTGATATTAGGGTATACTCCTGTATAAGTGAAGGTGCTGTCTTAAAATCAGCATAAAGATTAGTTCTTTCAAGTGCCACAATTATTCTATCATAGCATAATATATCTGCTATATATGTTTCAGCCGTTGGTGTTATCTCTAAATCAGTTGCAAAATTAATGCCTGCCGAAAATTCACATACAACCATCTGCCATTCATCCTGAGAATAAACATCGGTATTTACATTATTAACATAATTTTCAGTTAATCCAGTTCCTGAAAAATTACCACCAGTGATTTCTAGTTTATCAGAACCATTATCAAGTAGTATTTTAGTATTGTTTGTAGGTTTAATAAATAGTACTATCGTTTTAACTCCCGTTAATGTAACCCCAGCATCAATATCCGAAGTTGAGCCGTTAAAATTTGCATATTGAAACCCATCTTTCCCAAACGTCACATCAGTATCAACACCAAGTGTATTACTGGCAGCATCTCTAAATGAGCCTACGTTGAAGGTTGTTTCAAAAATAGCCGATTGCCCTATCAGTAAAGTCGAAATAAAAAGTAAGGATAATAATATTAGTTTTCTCATTTGAGGTATTGTTTATTATAAGTCCAAAATTGAGTATGTTGTGTTAATGTAAAAACCCCTGAGTATGGTTCAATAGTTCCAAGATAACCTGTATAATAATCAGTTCCATCATATCCAATTCGATAAGCACTTGCAGCCTGTCCAGTATTATCTATAATTGTAATGTAATTCCACCCATAGGTAAGCGTGTTGGTGTTTACTCCATTAATATAGGCATCATCACCCCAATAGGCTAAAGTGCCTCCTGAGTGTTCTACGGTGTTCGTACCACCATCTAAATCTATTACACCTGATTGATCTGTTCCATCATAGTAGAGTATGAAGTTTAATGTATTTATTGTCCCTATATTACCTAATACTAAATGTCCATTACCTAAATAAGATTGAACCTCTGTCTGCCCTATATCAATAGTTTCTACGTTTGTGTTTACTATTGTATTACCCATCACATCATAGATAACTCCCTGAGAAGATTCTACCTTTGATAATAGTTGTAAACTCTGCTCATTCACCTGTTGAGGGAATGGGATAAGTGTCTTTCCTTCGTATAAATTGGAAACTTGGCTCGGTGTTAATGTGCCTGAGTATATCTCTAAGCGGTCTATTGTGCCTAGAAATTCTGATACACCACCCTTTTCAGAACCTATTAGTGTTTTATTAGCACCAGTTCCCTGCGATAAAGTTATTCCTGTAATAACTATTTCATTATTTACTCCTGCTGTTGTACTTGTAGTTGCTGCTCCATTTACATATACAGTTCCAGAGGTTGTTACTATCACTCCATTCGGTGAAGATGCACGAACACGACCAACACCATCATCATTTGTTCCTCTTGCGTCAAATAAGTACCTAGTCGCTGTAAAGCTAGTTGGATTGCACCTTATCCTTACACTATACACCCCATTCAAATTAAGGTTGTAGTTCGCTTTAGA
>Ga0208904_1002082_pt1 | contig 12953 bp, 10 predicted proteins | sample AntAceMetag02UKB_FD_184774 | JGI IMG/M metagenome (GOLD analysis project Ga0208904, IMG submission 184774) | Saline lake microbial communities from Ace Lake, Antarctica - Antarctic Ace Lake Metagenome 02UKB (SPAdes) (version 2) | ecosystem: Environmental > Aquatic > Non-marine Saline and... | reverse complement strand
AAAAAGCAAAAAGATTAACCTTATTAATTGGCGATTTATTTGTTTTATACATATCTCTCTGTTTGGCCCTATTTGTCCGTTATGGGTCTAATTTTAATTTAAATAAACTAGAACAACACATTTGGCCTTTCACTATTATCTATTTTCTTTGGATAATTGTTTTCTTTATCGCTGGACTTTATGAATTAAGTTTAGCAAGAAATGATATTCTATTTTATAACACTCTTTTAAGAGGATTATTAATCAATGCTGGATTAGCTATCACCTTTTTCTACTTCATCCCTTATTTCGGAATTACTCCTAAAACAAACCTATTCTTAACCTTAGGTATCTTTGCTATCCTATTTTCTATTTGGAGAAATGCCTATAATCACTTAATTAAATCTTCTGCCCTGCTTAATGATGTTCTAATTATTGGAGAGAATAAAGAGATTGAACAAATAGATAAGATTGTTAGAGACAATCCACAGTTTGGTTATAGGATAATTGAAAAAATTAGACCTCAAGATATTCACACTCCTTTTGATCTATTAGAAATGGTTAGTAAAAAAAATATCAAAACAATTGTTACGGCAATTGATCCCCATGAAAATGCCAAATTGGTTCAAAGTTTGTATCAATGTTTACCTTTAAAAATTAATTTTAGCGACTTACCTTCTTTCTATGAAAAAATATTAGGCAAAGTTCCAATTTCAAGCATTGGTGAAATTTGGTTTTTAGAAAATTTAACTGAAAGTCAAAAGAATTTCTATGAAACAGCTAAAAGAGCTTTTGACATGATTAGCGCTTTTGTTTTCGGAATAATCAGTTTAATATTCTATCCTTTTATTATATTAGCCATAAGATTAGATAGTCCTGGCCCAATATTCTTTACCCAAAGAAGAATTAGCCAAGATGGACAAATTTTTAAAGTACTCAAGTTTCGTTCTATGATAGAAGATGCAGAAAAAAATGGAGCTCAATGGGCAGATAAAGAAGATTACAGGATTACCCGCATAGGAAAATTCTTAAGAAAAACAAGATTAGATGAACTTCCTCAAATGTGGAATATCTTTTCAGGTCAAATGAGTTTTATTGGCCCAAGACCTGAAAGGATTGAATTTGTTCAACAATTAGAAAAAGAAATTTCTTATTACCAAATTAGACACATTGTCAAACCTGGCCTTACTGGCTGGGCTCAAGTTAACTTTAGATATGGCGCTTCTGTTCAAGACAGCATTGAGAAGCTTCAGTATGAGCTGTATTACATTAAACACCGTTCATTTGTCTTAGACATAAGTATTCTTTTAAGAACTATTAAAATCGTCCTCATCGGCGGAGGGAGGTAGAAAGATATAATAATCTATTAATATTTTATGTATTAAACTTTTTTTCTTTTATAATTATTACTTTTCTAAAAAAGATGACTCTATGATTAAATAAAGTAAAACTTTTTCATATATATTAAATATTTTTTTTATACCATTCTAATGTTTCGTTTATTTGTTTTTCTAAGCCAAATTTTTGTTTAACTCTATTATATCCAATCTTCCCGAATTGTTCCGTTTTGTCGGGATTTTTTAATAAATCAACAATTTTTTCAGCCATTAATTCTATATTTAAAGGATTAACAACATAACCGGTTTTATTATCAATAACAATTTCTGGAGTACCGCCAAAACAAGTTCCAATGATTGGCTTTTTACAAGCCATTGTTTCTAAATTTACTGTTGGAAAAGGGTCTAGATAAATAGATGGAGTAACAACAACATCACTGCTATAATAAGCACTTTTTAACTCATCCTCTTCTATCCATCCCGTAAGAATAATAGATAAATTTTCTTTTTTGGCTAATTTTAACATTCTATTAGCGTAATTATCTTTTCTGCCCGCCACTAATAACAATACATTTGGAATCTGTTTTATTACAATTTTCATTGCTTTAATAATTTTTTCTCCACCCTTTAAATCGCTTAATCTACCAGCAAAAAAAACTATTTTTTTATTAAAAAGATTATATTTCTTTTTAAAATTCTCTAATTTTTTATTATCAACTTGCCATTGAGATATCTCTATTCCGTTGTGAATCACTTCTACATTTTTTATATTATTTTGATTTAAAGCATCTTTTAATGCATGGCTAACTGCAAAGATTTTATCAACATGTTTTAGAAAATATTTAATAAATATATTTCTAAAAAGATTGTATCTTTTTTTAAATCTTTTAATTTGCTGCCAAGAAGTAATTTTATAATTAAAATTTTTAGAAACAGATAAATCACTTTGATTAACAAATTCTACTAATTTACCATAATGAAACAACATGACGTCATGTGCTGTTAAAAAAACTGCTTTGCTATATTTTTTAGCTATTCTCAAAGAATAATAAGAAAGATAATGATGAATATTATGAGTATGGACTACATCTGGTCTAATCTGTTTAATGATTTTCTTTACATGACCAACTGTCTGAGGATTATAAAGAGACAAATAAGCTCGCCAACGTTCATGATAGTCAGAGTAAATTCGAAAAACCTTTATTCCTTGATAATTAAATTTACCAACTTTAGATTTTTCACGAACAGTAGTAATAACATAAACATGATTTCCTAATTTTTGAAAATCATTAGCTAGGTTAAAAGCAATCACTTCTGCCCCTCCTATGTGGTTCGGAGGAAAACCATCTGATAAGATTAAAATTTTCATATTTTTTTGAAAACGAAACACCATCCTATAGTATTTTTACGATTAGCTTCACTTTTATCTAATTTATCTATAAAATACATTAATTCTGAATATGCTTGGAAAAACTTACTTAATACCCTACCCAAGAATTTATGATTATAAAGATGAAATCTATCTATTAAATAACGTATATTTAATTGAGCTTTTAGAGTAAAAAAGCCACCTCTTTGACTAGAGTTAATCAATTTAAATTGTGAAAAAACTTTTTTCATTCCATATTTAGTATAACGAAAATAATCAACAGGCTCTTCGTGAAGTTCATTAACTTGTGGAATAGTCAAAAGACATATGCCTCCTTTTTTTAGAACTCGTCCTATTTCTTTAGCTGCTTCAAATGGTTTATCTAAATGTTCAAAAACCTGAGTGCATATAACAGAATCAAAGCTACCGTCTTCAAAAGGAATTTTTTCTGCCCTACCTACTACATCTACATTATTATTTTTTTCAATATCCATTTTAATATATTCTTTACAATCAAAAAAAGACTCATAACGACTAAAATCACCAGCACCTATATCTAATACCTTGCCCTTAATATAATGGCTTTGTTTTTTTATTTGTTGTTTAAGTAAAATTCTAGATGGTTGATAAATATACATATATTTTTAAATTTAAAATTTAATTATTCCCAATTAATCTTTTGATATAAAAAAATATTCTACTTGGTTTAAATGCTTTTAAAAAATCAGAAAAACTTAAATATTTTCTAGAATCATAACATTTTTTACAAGAAGGAAATAAACTATAATCTAATTCTAAGAATTTTTTTCTAAAACTGCAGCAATATACATCAATCCCAAGGGCAATCCCAATCTAACTCCTTTGGCATTATGCTGATATATTTTTGAAGGATTAATTAATAATACTTTCATGTTTTTTTGGCAATAATATAAACATTAGAATAAATTATTGTACTTCGACTAAATTTATCTAAAAACTTAGCTATTTTCTCTATAAAATTAATAATTCTATAATTTCCTATTTTAAGCTTTTTATAAGGATTAAAAAAAGAAAAATGAAAAAATTGGAACAAAACGGAAGGTACTCTTCCATAACTATCACATTCTATTATTTCAAAATTTTCATTTTTAAACAAAGATTCCATTCCTTTTATAGTATATCTAAAATAATCAGACGGATCAGCGTGATATGGACATATAAATGGAGCTGTTAAAATACAAATACCATTTTTCTTTAAAACACGTTGAATCTCCTTCATCATTATCCATGGTTTTTCTACGTGTTCTAAAACTTGAGTAGAAATAACTGTATCAAAACTCTCATCTTCAAATGATAAATTTAAGATATCACCAACAATATCAATTTCATCTTTTTTGATCATATCAAAAGCTATATATTCAGATGCTTTATGATTTATAATACTTTTATACTTCGCTGAACCAGCGCCTAAATCAAGGGTTTTCCCCGAAATATATTTTAAACTATATCTAACTACTTCTCTAGTTTGTTGAAAATTTTTCATTTTTTTTTAAAAAAGTTTCTAATAATATAAAAATTTATCATTAAAAAGAAAATATTGCAAATAACCATTGATAGAATAATAACTATTAAAGGGTTATAAATCTTAACAAAAATAAATATTGAGAAAATCATTAATGCAATATAACAAATATTGATTATTATAGCAGTTTTTATTTTGTTGACTGTTCTATAAAAAGACCCTAATCCAACACCGAAACCAGAAAAAGCCGTCAAAAAAGCTACGTAATAAACTAATTTAATGCTTGGAATATATTCCAATCCATAAAATAGTTTTATTAAATAAGGAGCTAAAATAATAAATGGAATAACTAATAAAATAGAAATTAATCCAGAATAAAAAGAAGTTTTATAAAAATGTTTTTTCATAATTTGCAAATCATAAGATTTAGATTTAGGTAATTGAATAGATAAAAGTCGCGAAACAGGTCCTAATAATACTAAAGGAATAGTAATATAACCTAAAGCAATCTTAAAATATCCCACTTCCTGAACTGAAGCAAAAATACCTAAAAATATAATTGGCAAAAAAGAAATAAGAAAACTTAAATTTTTATCAACAGCAATTAAAAAACCAAAATTAAAATACTTTTTGAATTCTATTTTTCCAAAATTTAAAAATATTTGTTTTAAACTAGGCAAAAGATCATCTTTTTTAAATAGAAAAGAATAAAGAAAAATAGATAAAATTAAAAAAATAAAAGCAGAGATAAAATATCCCCAAACTATTCCAGTTAACCCAAAACCTAACAAAACAAAAATAATTGAAAATAAAATATAAATAAATCTATTAAATGTTTCTAAAATAGTTAATTGTTTCATTTTACGAGTAATTTGCAAAACAATTACAAGTAAACTATATATAACAGTTAAAAAACCTGCCAATAAAACTATTCTTGCCCAATGCCCTACCTGACTATTATCATAAAGTAATCCAGTTAAAAAAGGAGCAAAAATAATACTTAAAATACCAATAATACAAATAGCTAAAATCGTTACTTCTGTAAAATAAGTTAAAATATTCTTTATTTCTTGCTTATCTTTTTTAGCATAGGCTTCAGCTAAAAGAGTTAAACTAGCATAATTACCTCCCCAATTCATAAAAATTCCAATTAATCCAATAAAACTAAAAACTAATCCATAAATTCCATATAATTCTGGATGCAATAAACGAGCCAAGACAACAGAACTAATCACACCTAAAAATATAGAAAAAAACTTTCCTATTCCTAAGATACTAACATCTTGAACAAATGATATTTTAATAAAATCTTTAAATCTTGAAATCATATTTTATATTTATTAATTCTTAATTAAATAAATCCTTGATATGCGGTCATTATCACTATTATCAAACTTTAATTCTAAATTATTATTATTTAAACATTTTTTTTCTAAACCATCTTCCCAATACTCATTTACATATATATAATCAAAATCTAATTCTTTTAATGCTTTATTATCGCAATTATTTTCAACCTTTTGATAAAGTAAAGTTTCTAAAAAATAAAAATTTTCAGTATGAAATTCTTGAAAAATTGGTGCAAATCTACCAGTATATAAAATAAAATCTCTATTTGGAAAATTGGTTTTTCTACTAAAAGTTAAAAAATAATCATCTATAGTTGTATTTAATTTAATCCAAGAATATTCTTCTATAGCAATAGATTGTAATGGTTCTCCCCAAAACGAATTATTATGATCTGGTCTATAGTATGGATTAATTGAATGAGCCACCAAAAATACAAAACTATCAAAACATAAAAAAATAAATAATATAATTAATATCTTTTTAATCTTAATAATTTTTAAAAGAAACAAACTAACTATAATACCCCACAAAGGTGGCACTAAAAAAAGAACTCTTCTAATTTCCCAGCTTAATTCTTTAATATGAATTACAAAAGGTATCGTAAAAGAGACTATTGAAATTAAACCAAGAAACATTATATATTTATTTTTCCGAAAATATATAAGAGCAGGAATAATTAAAAATAATAACAACCCCCAATTTAATATAAAATGATGACTAAAAATACTAATTTTTTCCCCAATATCCATAATAAATGGATTAATAGAAATAAAAAAATCATAAAAGATAGCATCTTGTGATCCATTAAATAATCTATGAAATGTTTCTGTAAGAACTCCTCCTTGGAATACCACAATAAATAAAGTTATAGTAATAATAAATAATAAAGATTTTAATTTTCTACAGAAGATTAATAAACTAAAAATAATAATTACAAAAAAAGTTTCTGCACTAAGAGCTAAAACACATAATAATATTGAAATTAAAATTGAAAGATTTATCCACTCTTTACTATCTAAAAGCTTAAAATATAAATATAAAATTAAAATAACTACAGGGAAAGCTACTGTTGCCCAACTTAAAGATATAGATTGAATAGCTGATCCAGTAATATGTATTTCACCATGAATCATATCAGCAACAAAAGCAAAATTACCATTTTTATATAAATAATTAAATATTCCTTCAAACCCAAAAAAAGAATTTAATCCACCACCAAAAAGAGAAACTAAAGCTATTATATAAGAAAATAATTTTTTCTTAGTAATATAAAAAATAAGGATAAATGATAAAAAGAAAAATAAACCATTAGCTATTGCAACTTGTATATCTTGAATAAACCATAATTTTATACCAGAAATTTCAAATATAGATGCTCTCCAGAGTTCTGAAGCATAATGATATTGCATCGATTGATTAGGTAATGAAGGATTCATAACAGGAAAATTACCTACAGCAATTGTTGCGGTAAGTGGTAATTGACCAAAAGAAACTTCATCTATATCAATCTCTCTAGCTGATGAAAAACCAGAAATAATAATAATTAAAAAAAATGTAACTAATAAAATGAATCGCCATTTCTTTTTAAAATACCAAATAGTTTTTTTATTATTTTTTTTAAAAAACCTTATTCCCAAACCAATTAATAAAAATAAAATTAAAATTAAATAAAAGTTAATCTTAATATCTATAAAATAAGAAGTAATATTAAGGATAAAGATATAGAAAAAAATTCCAAAAGATAATGATAAAGGAATTAAAAATTCTCTCCTATTTTCTTTAAGTAAAACCCTAGTTAATTGCCAACCTAAAAAAGATAGTATTAAAAAATAAATAATAATTGAAAAAATTTGATATAACATAAATCTAAATACTCTTATATATTCTTATATATTCTAACACGATTTTAGACCAATCACGACTTTGAGTCCATTTTTTACCATTCTTTCCTATCTTTTCCGATAGATTTTGATTAGATAGAATATTTATTATTGCTTCACTTGTTTGTTTAATATTATTCTGTTCTACTAGTATACCATTATAATCATTTTTTACAGCATCCTCAGCGCCACAGCTATAAGTACCAATAACCGGTTTACCACAAGCATTAGCTTCTAAATATACTAAACCAAAACCTTCAGCTGATCCTTCAATATTAATTGGTGTTAATAAAAATAGATCTGATTGATAGTAATATTTAATTTTATCTTTTTCAGAAACATTTTCCAAAAAAATAACATTCTCTTTTAAATTATATTGATTAACTAAGTCTTTTAATTGATTAAAATAATTTTCATTTTCTTGATTACCAATAATATAATATTTTAGATCTGGATATTTTTTCTTAACTTGAGCTATAGCAAGAATAGAAATATTATATCCCTTACGAGCTTTCAATCCTCCAACACTAATAATTCTTTTTTCTTTTCTAATAAATTGCTCTTTAGGTTTTAAAAATTGAAATTTTTGATAATCAATACCATTATTGATAACTACCGTCTTCTCATTTTCAATCTTTTCTAAAAAAGATTGTTGAGTAAACTTACTAACACAAATTATTTTTTTAACATTTTTATAAACTCTTTTGTATAACCACTTTAAATACCATTTATTTAAAGCATCTATTGCATAAGTTCCATGAAAAGTAATTATTATAGGACGTTGACGACAAACCAGATAAGCAATTAAACCATATGGCTCAGCTAAAACGTGAATAATATCTGATTCTCGAATTATTTTTCTAATTTTTAAAAAATTCTTAATTAAAAAATATACTTTAAACCAACGACTAGTAAATAAAGGCGGCAAAATTCTATTATCTTTAATTAAAGATAAATCATTCTCTTTATTTTTAACTGAAGATAAAACTAAACAATCAACACCTTCTTTTGATAAGTGTTCAATTAAATTAACTGCATAACTTCCCCATCCATCTTTAATAGATAATTGATTAACTAAAAAACAAATTTTCATGATAATATGAATTCATACTTAATAATCAGCTACTAACATTAAAAAATAATAACAATAATACCAAATGATATTAATAATATTCCTAGAAGCTTATTAAAAGTAAAAGTTTCATTAAGAAATAAGACTGAAAATATCAATAAAAGAATAAGTCCAACACTCATAATTATTGGATAAATATAACTAACTTCAAATTTAGTAAGAATATATAAATATAGTATAAAACTTAATCCATAAAAGCAAAATCCAGCCCAAACATACAATGAACTAACTATTTCTATTAATTTATCAAAAGAAAAAACATCAGCATCAATATTTACCATGCCTTTCCTTAAAATTAATTGAGCAATAACATTAGCACATAAAGCACAGATAACAATAATAACCTTAAACATAAATATTATCTTATTTTATAAATTTCAATATAAGGACCACCAAAATCAATATTTTTTAATTCCCAAGGATTTAAATAATTTCTATCTAATTCTCCACTAGAATAATTTCCTGATAAATCAATCACTGGATAAAATTCCTTAATTTTTTCACTATTTTTTAATAAATGTCTTCGCTTATCAATTAAATTCATAAAATCTACATCAGCAATAATTATATATTCAAATTGATCATTAAAATTATCTGCCAAATCTTGATAAGTAATAACAAAATAATTAGGATTTGGATATAACTCTAAGGAAATATTTTTAAGATATTTTCTTTTAGTAGAAAAAAGTTCTGGTTTTTCTGATTCAATTAAAGAAAGAATGTCTTTATTTTCATTAAGATATAATTTGGGCAAACTAACATTATTAATTAATGATCCTGTTGGAATATTATTATAAACCCATTCTTGAGCCAATAATCTAGTATCATCTTGAATAATCTTAGTATTAAAAAGTAAAGATAAATACAAAGATGGACCAGTAATTAATAAGATCAAAATTAATTTTAAATAATTTTTACTTAACCAATAATCATTAATCCAATTAATAAAATATGCTATCGCTATTATCATAAATGGTAATATTGGTAAAGAATAACGTTGCATTACTCCAGTTAAAGGAACTAAACATAGAAAATAAATAAAAATAAAACCAAACAAGAAAAGAAATATCTTCTTTTTTTTCTTAAATAATAAAAATACAGCTGGAATGAATAATATGAAATAAATCATTTCTAATGACCATATTCCTCTTAAATAGTAATTCATTCTATCAATCACACTTTCATTAATTTTATATGAACTTCCTTGAATAGTTGTATCTGTAATTCTAGTTAAATAATTATCAACTCCATAAGGATTTAAAAAATAAACAAATAAAAGACAACATAGAAGAGTTAGATTTAATATCCAAAGTTTTTTATTAAAAATAAATTTCTTAATAATATTCTGACTTTTATCCTTCCAAAAATGAATTAAAAGAAAGAAAACATAACTTATAATCCCAACAAAATTTATTCCGAAAGCTATCCCAATAGATAATCCACCAATTAAATAATCTTTATTAATTAATTTATCTTTACACCACATAATTATTGCCCAATAAGCAGCTAAGACTATAAAAAAAGTTTGCGGAATCCAGGTAGTAGCAAAATGAGACTGTAAAGAATGAAAAAAACTAATAGCCAATAACCAAGCAGCTATTAATCCAATTTGTTTTTTATTAAATAATTTTAAACTAATTTTATAAACTAAAAAAATAGTAGCCACAGCTAATAAAACATTAATAAATCTAGCCAAAGGAAGAAAATAACCAGGATTAAGAATAACTGTTTCTTTCATTGCTTCTAAGTTAGGGAATAAAAATGTTAAACGACCAAATAATAAAAAAATAACAAAAAAAGGAACATAAACATAACTTAATAAAGCTGGATAATAATAACCTGGAAAATCAGCTCGTAAAGAAAACTGTCCAATCATTTTTAAACTAGCTAAAACAGTTGGAATTTCATCACTAAAAACACCAGCTAATGGAAAAGCATAAAAAAGACCAAAAATTCTAATAAAAAAGGCGAAAACTAAAATAAATATTAAAACCCAATTTTCTTTAATAAATTTATTCATTTTTAATAACTAACACCAATTATATACATCAAAGCATTAAAATATTGTCTTATTTTACTAATATCTCTTAATCTCTTAAAATGCTTCCAAATATAACTTGGTCTAAAATAAAATTTTCTGTAAGCAGAATGAAGTATTTTTTTTATTTCTTCTTCATCTTTGTATCCATCTGGAATATATGTCGGTGTAGTTCTTCCTTTATACATAGGCACAATTCTTCCACTACTTATTGCATCATCATATAATTCTGTCCCCCATTCTGGATGAGTAGGTAAAAACTGAGCATATGTCAAATCAATCTCACATGCAAATTTTATAGTATTTAAAGCCTTCTTGGGCGTTTCTCCAGGCAAAGCAAGCATAAAAGAACCACGCGTATCAATATCTAATTCATTACAATATTTAACAATTTCTCTAACCTGATCTAAAGTGATCCCTTTTTTAATTCTTTTAAGTAAATCTTCATTGCCTGTTTCAATTCCAAAAAAAATATTCCATAAACCTGATTTAACTGCTCTTTTTAACATTTTTTTAGAAACAGTATTAACCCTAGCACAGGCACTCCATGGTATTTTAATTTTTTCTTTATCTAATAGATCACAAAATTTATTAATCCATTCTTCATTTACTAAAAAATTATCATCCCAAAAAGCAATTTCTTTGATTTTTTGAGTTTTAATTAAAAATTTTATTTCATCAATAATTCTTTCAGGTGAATGGCGACGATATTTTTGTGAAGCTCTACCAGATTCAAAACAAAAAGTACATTGCCCGTAAGGACAACCTCTAGAAGTTAATAAATTAGCAACTGGCATTTTTTTATATTGCAAAGGTAAAGGACGATATAAATCATAATCATAAAGTTCATGAGTAGGTGGCAATATTTCATCTAAATTCATTATTACTTCAGCTGATTGATTTTTAATAATTCTATTATCATCTTTTAACCAAGTACCATCAATATCTTTTGGAAGTTCTTTATTTTCTTTAAAATAATCAACAACTTTTTCAAAAATAATTTCCCCTTCTCCACAAACAATCATATCTAAATCTGATAATTTTTCAAAAACTAAATCTGGAAAACAATTAATATGAGGTCCACCTAATATTATAGGCATATTAGAATAATTCTTTTTTAAAAAATTAACTAAGTTATAAGCTTCATCTGCGTTTGCTGTCACAACTGAAATACCAATTAAATCTGGCTTGAATATTTTAACTTCTTTATTAATATCTTCATTAGTATAATTCATTGGTGAAGCATCAATTATTTTTACTTCATATTCTTTTTTTATTAAAGGTGCAGCTAAATATCCTAAAGCTAATGGAGGAAAAAAACCAGCTCTAACTTTTCTTTTAGAACCATAACCTTTTTTCATTAGATCAAATGGTGGAGTTAAAAGTAATATTTTCATTTCTTTGTTCCTATAAAATAAAAACCGTAAGCTATATTTTCTGAACTTTTGAATCTATAAATCAAATAATCAAATATTTTTATTGGACTCGTAATAATCATTAAAAACATAAATAAAAATTGATGAAGTTTTTGAAAACCAAAACTTAAGAGTGTAGCTATCCATTCATTAACAATATATAACATTGCTGAAGTAGGACCACATCTAATTCCAATTTCTTTTTCTTTAAAATCTTTTAATAATTCTCTTAATCCTTGTTTAGACCAACGATAATAATCATTTGGGGAAGAATGAAAACTAGCTACAAAAGGTACTGCTAAATAAAGCAATCCATTTGGTTTTAAAACACGATAAATTTCTTTAATAATTTTTTGAGGATTTTTAACATGTTCTAAAACAAATTCATTTATTACAACATCAACTGAATTATCACTAAAAGGTAAATGAGAAATATCAGCAACTATATCAACATTATCAAAAGGATAAAAATCTATATTTATTACTTTATCATTTATTCTTTTTATTCCAGAACCTAAATTAATTATTAATTTATCAGATTCAATATCCTTAATTGCTTTTTTAGCACTTTTACCTACAAAAGAGGCGCCAAAAGCATAATATAAGAAAGAGAATATTTTTGGATATTTTTTAAATAAGATCTTTAACTTATTAACTATAGCATCATTATTTTCTTGATTTAAAATTTCTGCTTTATTATCTAAAAAATATAGTTTACTATCTATTACTTGATAAACTTTACCACAACTAGAACAAACTAATTTATTATTATCTAAATTAATTTTTTTATGACAATCTAAACAAATTAAATTTTTTAATATTTTCTCTTTAATCATTAATTTTTAATTTTAATTTAACTACGTATCTTAATGGTAGAAAATTATATGGAATACTTTTTATTTTTTCTATTTTATAATCATTAAAAATCAAATTTTTAATTTTTTTAAGATCA
>Ga0208904_1002077_pt1 | contig 12971 bp, 25 predicted proteins | sample AntAceMetag02UKB_FD_184774 | JGI IMG/M metagenome (GOLD analysis project Ga0208904, IMG submission 184774) | Saline lake microbial communities from Ace Lake, Antarctica - Antarctic Ace Lake Metagenome 02UKB (SPAdes) (version 2) | ecosystem: Environmental > Aquatic > Non-marine Saline and... | reverse complement strand
TATGGGACATAACTGACTAATATTATATATTGATCCTGATTACAACCAATTACAAACGATTAATAGGAAATAGGGCACAGGGTATTGGGTATTTAATTAGGTACTAACCATTCTATATAGGTACTACTAAATACCTAATTGGTAAGCATAATTTGGTAATTGGACAATTATTGGACGTATAATGTGCCTGATAGGACAATTATGCACCCAACACCCAATTTAAGGTGTCATAAAGGGATCAAAGGGATCAATTACAACTCTATATAGGTTGTAAAAAATAGGTATCATACAATATATATGTTGTTATATAAACCAATACATTAAATTTTTTATAGAAATATAAAGATTTTACTTGACAAATGATGAAAAATGTGGTATAAGGTATATAGATTATTTAAAATAAATGTCGGGGTATCTATGAAAGTATTAATAGAATATGTGAAAAACATGGAGAATGTGGAAGATGGAAATATATATTTTCATCTTGCAATCCCGGAACACTTTGAACCCAGCACCAAAACCTATAAAGAATAAGAAAAAAAGGAATTCAGGGAGGTGGTGGCAATGGTTAATAAAAAGAAGACTCTAAAGAAAAGGAAGGCAAAGAAAAAGAAACCTTCTTCATCTGCATCTAAAATAGCAAAAATAAATAAACAGTCATCACTACCTATACCAATATATAGTCCTCTTAATAGCTATGAAAACAGTATCATAAATAGAGCATTAAAGATTTTATATGACCGTAAGAATAAAATAGGAAGGATAAAGAGAAAGTGTCATTCAGATGATAGGATTTCTGAAGAATGTGAGAAGTATGTAATTGAGATTATTAAACATAATGTTAAAACCTTTAAAAATTGGAATAGCTATAGAGATGGAAGTCACATGAGAAAATATAGAAAAGACAACCCAATTTGTGAATTGTGTAATATAAAGAGATCGAAACACACACACCACATTATTCATTCATCAGATGGTGGTAAGGAATGTTATGATAACTATGAAGCTTTATGTATAGAATGTCACATATTTAGACATCCAGAACTTAATGATGGACTTAAAATGCAATGGTATAAGAAATCTAAATGGAAATAGATCCAATTATGTTTTCCTCTCAGAAAACAGGGGGCGGGGGGTAAAATTATTTTTTTTATAATTTTTTACGATTTTACTTGACTTTTTGTTAAAAATGTGGTATAAGGGGGTATGATTAATTAATAAAAGGAGATTTATATTATATGAAAAAATATGGATATAATGTAAAAATAAGATGGTTAAAGAAAATTATATGTAAAATTGTAGGACATAAACCTGAAGGTAACAGATGCCTTAGATGTGGATTGATTTTATAGTAATTTAAAAAAGGAGATTATAGATATGGAAAAGGTATATTGTGAAAACTGTCTGTATTTAGATAACTCTAATGCTTATTATGTTATTTATGAATGTTATCACGAATCAAATATTGAGCATAAAGATATAGAAGGAAACTGGCTTACATTAGATAGTTTTATTAAAACATTTAAACAACATCCAAGTGACATAAATAAGGATAATAACTGTGAAAACTATGAATCTAAATAGGAGATTACAGATATGGAAAAGGTATATTGTGGGACATGTAAGTATTTAGATATTGATAATGCTCAATGTCGTCATAAATCAAATATTGTAGAATGTGAGATATGTGGAGACTGGAATACATTAGACAGAATAATTAATATATTTGATATATACCCAAGTATCATAAATGAACATAATGATTGTGAAAACTATAGACCAATGGCTGTAATTAAGAACAATGAGTCAATAAAGCTACTAAAAAATGGGGAAAGGGTAATTGAAGTTGCTGATATGGGAATAGCCACAGCTTTGGGATATCTTTTGGAGATGCAACGTACTACAACACTTGAGAATTTTAGATCACAACCTGAATTTATAACTAATTCTTTGTCTAAGACTATTGTTGCCCTGCAGTTTTGTCAGAGGGAAATAGATGAATATAATAAAGGAGAATTGGAAAATGATTGAAGAAGAGACTGAAATAATTAAACATTCAATATTGAATAAAGAATCGAAAATAGATATATGTATAAGCTTTTTCAATAAGGAAGGTGTTGTACTTCAGTATGGAAGATCCCTGCGCTATGATAAGGATAATGATGATATGATGCATACTGAAGCCTCATTTGATAAAAATAGTGGTAAACTAAAAATGGAAGCAATTGATTCAGTTGTGAAAATGTGGGCAAGAATGTTACCATTAGTAGTTACTAAAAAGAAAAATAGAGAAAAAATCACAAAGCATATGAATGCAATTAACACTATAGGAGGAAGTGCTGGATCTGATTGGGAATATACAGATGATGTTAAAGAATTCCTGAAAGAAATAATAGGAGATAAATAATGACTGATAAAGAGTTTTTAATATGGTTATATCAGAGACTTGAACATGTTCATGGTGAGAATCCGAATGTTGATTATATGCATAAATTTCTATCTATAATTAGCAATTATTCAGAAAACTTGGAATTTAAAAAAATATACAGAGGATATGTTATCAGACAGATATCTGGTAATAGTGGTAATATGTTTGTTGGGCCAACAAGTGAGCAATGTAGGATATTTAGTAGAAATTTGGCTGAGAGATTTACACCTTCTGAGGCTGTGAAGTATATCAAAAATGGAACATTTTGTAAAGATGAAGGAACATATGTAATTGAAGATGCAACATAAGGAGATAAATAATGGAAACTAATGTGATAAGTGTAGAGGAAATGCTTGATTTTGTTCTAAAAGACTGTATCCTAATTGAGTGGTCAGGACTTGTAGATCCTAATGGTCATAAATGGACTATGATTATATGGGGAAATCAATCATGTAGACAATTCTCATCTGATTCAAAAAAAGGATGTATTATACAGGCTATAAAAGAAGAAGGATGGTGGAATGCATAAGGAGGATAAGATATGGGATTTTTAATTGAAGAAGATTATGGATTTCTTGGTTTAAGAACAAGAACAATTTATGTAGAAACTGATGGAATTTTCTTAATGGACAGGAGACTAAATAAAATTGGAAAATGTACAGATCCTAGTAAAGAGGTATTAAGAGCATACTTCTCCATTAAGAAAAATACAGATATTATAAATGATTGGTTGAAGAAATAAAATGAGTTTGTGTACGTTCTATTAACCACAAACTATTTTGTGTATCATATATTGCGTTTTGTGCTACACAAACTGATGTTAGTAAAGGAGACAATATGTATTGGTTAATATTAAGTTTTACATTTCTTATATTGGGGATAGGCGGTGCAGTCATTCTAGCACACTTCGTATGCAAGGCCATGAACAAAAAACTAGCTATCATAGAAGGCTCCTTCAAGAGAAAGTTGCATGACTAATAAATGTATCAGGTGTGGAACATGCTGCAAATCAAAAATTTGTGAGATAGGGTGTGTATTCTATAAAACTACAACACCCCCTTGCCCTGGTTTATTGTTTGAAAGAGGCATTTATTGGTGTCAACTTATTAAACTTGTGCCAGATGAGCACAGAGTTGCTTTAGAAAAATATATGACAATAGGATTTGGATGTGAGTGGTGAAATTTTTCTAACAAACAATCAATTAAGAAAAGTGTTGGGTGGGTTAGCTAAAATGTTATAATATAAAAATTAAACAACCTGTATATAATGATTACAGGATGAATAGCCTATATAAGATAAGGAGATTAGAAAATGAGAGGATCTGTAAAAAGAAGGGGAATATTTTATCTAAGTTATGAAGATCTATATAATAAATCAGAACTTGTTAAAAAAGTAATGAAAAATGTTATCACATATGAAGCAAGGATGACGGATTTTGCATATCATGTAAAATACTATGCTGAGAGTGATCTATTTCCATTAGTCAGGGAAGGGGAACGTGCTCCAGAATTGGAACCTTGTTTTGGTTATGGGAAATCATTGTATTTTCGTAGAGTTAAGGAGGATTGATTATGGTTTGTTTAGGAATATGTGTAGCCTGTCAGATGGGAAATCATGGAGATTGTGAAGGGCATATGCCCCCACCAAATAGCACAGCATGTAATCCCGTTTTTGGGGGATTTTCTTGTATTTGTCCGTGTCATGGTGATAAAGACTATAAAGATGAAAATAGTTGGAATTTGACTAATTTTGGTAATTGGTGTAGAAATGGAGATATGCAACTTCCACTACCCTTTAAATGGGAGAATAAAAAATGATAAATAAAGAAGATGTAGAAAGACTAAAAGAGTGGTTAGAGATTAATAGAATAGATGATATATGGAGTGACGTTCCTCTTATATTAGAATTGCTTGACTTTTGGTTAGAGAGAAATAAAAAGAAAGAAAAGCTACCAAAAATAGATCTCAAAGAGTATATAGAGTGTGTAAACTGTTCTGTATGCTATGTATGTAAAGTCAGAATTGGGGAATATCATCAACCATATTGTTCAGCAGGTAATGGTATTTTCTATGGTCCTATATGGACTTAAATAGTAGGCAATAATAAAAGGAACGAGATGGCTAAAAAATTGTTATTTTCACTTACAAAAAAGGATTTTGATGTAAAGGCATTTCAAGCTGGTGGTAAAGGTGGGCAGCATCAAAATAAGGTATCAACAGCAATTCGCATCACACATCGTGCATCTGGTGCTGCTGGTGTAAGTAGATCTCAGAAAAGTCAGTATCAGAATAAGAAGTTAGCATTTGACAGATTGATAAAAACAAGTAAGTTTAATTTATGGCTAAATCGTCAAGTGTTTGAAATAACATCTGGAAAAACTATAGATGAGATGGTTGATGAATCTATACAGGATAAAAACTTGAAGATAGAAATTAGAGATGAAAATAATAAGTGGGCTATTTATAACTTAGATGAAAGGAGTTAACATGAGAGGAACTATAAGAGTATATTGTGGTGACTGTAAGTTTTATTGGGATAAAATGGTTGAGTGTAGGCATAAATCCAATATAGATATAGAATATGAGAAAAATTGGTATTCTGAAGAAGAGATACTTAATGCAAAACACCTTCCAAGTGAGATAAATAATAATAATAATTGCAAAAACTTTAAGAGGAGTTTTGTATCAAGAATAAAATGGTTCTATACATAACAATTATTTTTTGAACGATATTCATTTTTTACTTGACAAATGATGAAAAATGTGGTATAAGGGATATATCAGGTAGAAATTTACTTATGGTGGCAGTGGTGAAATGGGAACACTGACGGTTGTGGCCCGTTAATGAGTGAGTTCAATCCTCACCTGTCACCCTCAGATAAAGGACTGTAATTATGGGAGAAATAACATACTGTAAATATTGCTCAAAAGTAGCTAGATGGATGTTTCATCGTGAAATGAATATTCTTACTACAGATAGTGATGATATTATGTATGAAGAGACAGGCGACCCTGTTTGTGATGATTGCAAAAAAATACTTGAGGAAATAAATCAGGATGAATTGTAACATAAGGTAGGTTACTGTGCAAAATAAAGGTTAATATGGATAAAATAATAGTATTTATGATTATTGTAATAATAGGTGCAACAGCACTTATTCTACAAAACAATATAATGATAAACAAACAAGATATCACTAATATAATAGAGTTTGTGGAGAAATCAGACAGAAGAGCAATGGATAGGGATAGATTTCTTCAGACAAGGGTTGGTTATTTAGAAGCAAGGATTAGAACAATAGAACAGGGACATTCTGTTCCAATACATAAAATGGAGAACTAATGGTAAATAAAGAATATGGAATACTAGAGATTTATACTGAGGTCATTTTCAATAAACATGAGTATCATTGGAGACTAAAATCTCAAGATGGTGATATAATTGCTAGAAGTGATATTGGGTACAGAGATAAGGTGGAATGTGACAAATATATTGAGTTGGTAAAACATAACATTAAGACAGATAATATATTTTATTATTTACCATAAGGAGATTTAATGACAGATAAAAAACTATTGTTTATATTTGGAACTAGACCAGAAGCAATAAAGCTAGCACCTGTTATCAGAAAATGGAATAACAAGGTTGTATTTAATACAGGACAGCATAACTCTTTAATGGATCTGTTGGACATAAAACCAGATCGCAATTTACACATGCTGAATGAGAATAGCTCTATAGTATCAGATATTGGTTTTTTGGTTAAACAATTAGATATGTTAGTTCCTTATGTTAATCCTGATGCAATAGTTGTTCAGGGGGATACTACAAGTGCATTATGTGGTGCTATTGTTGCTTTTTATAGTAAAATCAAACTCATACATGTAGAGGCAGGGCTTAGAACATATGATAATAATGAGCCATACCCTGAAGAGGCAAATCGTAGGATAATCGATACTTTGTCTGATATTAAGTTTGCACCAACAGAGGATGATTTATCAAACTTATATGAAGACGGGCTTGACGAGAGTACATATGTTGTAGGTAATACTGTTGTTGATAGTCTTTTAGATATAACAAAAGATATGAACGAAAACACAGATAATATAATCTTAGTAACTGTTCATAGGAGAGAGAATATCCCACAAAAAGATAATATATTCAAAGCCTTAAATACATTAGCTAAAAGGTTTCCACACTTTGTATTTATATATCCAATTCATCCAAGCTATACATTTATTTCAGAAACTTATGTAGAAGAAAATATAAAATTGATAGAACCTCTTCCTTATCTTGAATTTATAAAATTAATGAAAATGTCTTATCTGATTATGTCAGATTCTGGAGGAATTCAAGAGGAGGCTCCAACATTACACAAACCAGTTATAGTTCTAAGAAAACGCACAGAGAGATTAGATCTTATTAGAAACAATGGAGGATTTTTAGTAGGTACTAATACTGATAGAATAATTGAGAAAACATCTGAACTTATTACAAATAAAGAACTCTATAACAAAATGTCGTCTATTAAGAATCCATTTGGGGATGGTTATGCCAGTGATAAAATAGTTGAAATATTAAGGAGAATATAGTGACAGAAAATAAATTACCTACAGATATTGATTTTGATTCGAACTTTATAAGTGTAGATAAAGAATTCTTTTATTTTTTACTGAGTTGTTTAATTGCACAAAGAAATGTTAGTAAGATGACTTATGAGAATAGGGAACTTACACAAAAAGCAATTGATGCTGCATTTAGTGATGGTGTTAGTATGCTAAAAGGAATTGATTTTATTCCAAAATGTGATGTTTTATTTAAAAGAATGATGCTTAATTTATCAAGTGAATATATGAAAAATATGTTCAACTTTGGTAACTAAATAAAGGAGTATATAGTGAGTTGCATAGATGATGAAAAACTTAATTTGAAAATACTTGTTCTTATATCTGCACATTCTGTATTCACAATTAGTGAAGTTGAGTATGCATATAATAAGTTGAGGTCTTATGATCTTGTTATTGAAGCTGTAGATTTTGCTACAACAAATAATCTTAAATTAAGTAATGTTGCTCAAGATATAAAAATGATTAAAAAGAATACAGAAGAAGAAACTATAAGAAATATAATAAGTAAGGAGAATAATTATGAAAATAGGTCTGATTAGTATTTGGTTTTCACGAGGTCAGGCATTTGTGACACACACATTTCGTGATGTATTGAAAAATAACCATGAGGTATTTGTATTCGCAAGAACAGGTATTGTATTTGGGGAACGCAAAATGTCTCATGGAGGTATATGGGAAGTACCTAATTTAACACGATATCCTGAATACAAGATTAATCCTGAGCATCTTATAAAGTGGATACAGGATAACAAAATAGATTTAGTCGTATTCAATGAGGAATATGATTTCAACCTTGTGCATGAAACAAAAAAAGCCACTGGTGTTAAAGTTGTAACATACTTGGATTTTTATGCAGATAAATGGAAAAAATATATGTCTATATATGATGATATATGGTGTTCTACACAAAGATCATTTGAATTAGCTAAACAGTTTGATACAAAAGTGTCCTATATAGGATGGGGCGTTGATACTGAGTTATTTAAACCACATACTAAAACAAATATAAGAACAGCTACAGATGGAAAATTCACATTTTTCCACAATGCTGGATGGATAGGAAATAATTACAGAAAAATGACTCCTGCTGTGATATTGACATTCAATGAAGCATCAAAACACAATCTAGATATATCATTATTGGTTCATGCTCAGGCGGGGTTAGAGAAGCTTCCTGAAAGAGTTGTTGATATCATAAAAGAGAACAACAGGATTGAATACAGGATAGAGACCGTTCCTCAGCCTGGATATTATAATGAGGGTAAGATACTGCTGTTTGTATCTAAGTTGGAAGGATTGGGTCTCCCGTTGCTTGAGGGGCTATCTTGTGGCCTACCTGCAATAGCTACTGATGAGCCACCAATGAATGAGTTTGTCAAAGATCAATATAATGGGGATATCATACCTGTTATTGATAGAGTTACAAGACATGATAACATAGCATTTCCAGAAGCAATAATTGATGCAGATAAACTTGTAGATATTATGTTGTCATTTCAGAATAGACCGGAAAAGAGTATAAATGCCAGACAATTTATAATGGATAATTTTACATTGGAACATTTACAAAATAATATAGAAAAGACTTTATAAGAGAGGGAGGATAATAAATGGATGTTGTAAAAGCTAAGAAAAGTTTTAAGGAGGTTATTGCAAAACTGTCTTTTGAGAACCAGAGAGATCTTAAAAGGAGTGATCTTTCATTATTAGAAGACTGTTTTAGAAATATAGGTTTAGAGTTTAATTCTGGTATTGCAACTGAATGGTATAGTGAATTGGAGAAAAATGGATATATGTATTTATCAATAACCCTATCTCAAGATAAGGTTGATAATTGTGGAGTTGGGTATGCTAATTTTATTTTTGATAAAACAGGAAAGTTTGTCAAATTGGATATTTCAGAATAAGGGAGATCAATAATGACTACAGAATTACTTAAAAAATTAGTTTTGCCAAGGGATATCATAATTCCAAAAGGAACAGTATTTTGTGGAACTACAACTTATGACTCAAGTGGAGATAAAATTATTAATTATGAAATTACTATTAGATTATCAGTAGATAGAAATAGAGAGCTTATATACAATTTTGTATATACTGTTTTAGATAGTTCACAAAAAAAAGAATTAACACAATATATTACTGAGAATAAACAATAAGTTATAAAAGGAGATGATAAATGGATGCACTTGATATTGGAAGTGACGTGTACAGACGTTGGTTAAAAGTAGGACAGTTAATACCACAGGGTAATTGGAAAATTATAAATGTAGGAGGAGATCCTAATGACGATACTATTAAATTGCTTATACCACATGAGACTACTAACATTAATCCAGAATTTAATGCCTTGGATGGAACAAAACTTGATTATCCTGATAATTCTTTTGATTTTGCAATTTCTATAGACACGTTAGAGCATGTTGATGAAAAAGACAGGGAAAAGTTTGTTAAGGAGTTAGTAAAGGTAGCTAAATATAAGGCTATTCTTGCATGTCCTTTTGATGAACCTTATGTTGTTGAAATGGAAAAGGTTATATACGCTATAACTCAAAACCCATTTCTCAAAGAGCATGAAGAGAAAGGACTTCCCAGCTTAACTAAGATTTTAAGCTATATTGGTAATTATGAATATAATGTGTATCCTAATGATTCATTAATATCTTGGGCTAGTTACATTCTTCTACATCAGATAATTAAGAGAAATAATCATCATACAGATCCTAAATATAGGGAATTTGTAAAGTTACTCAATACTATCTATAATCCTAATGATGATCTTAAAATGAGCTATAGAAAAGTGATTGAAGTGATAAAGGTTGCTGACTATGATACATTCAGTCAAGATCCACCACCTACATCAATCCCACAAGATACGCCAATAGTTAAATCTACATCAGATTCAATACCTGCTCCAAAAGTAAGTATTGTTATTCCTACATTAGTAATTGAGATGCTTGATGATTGTATAAAATCTATTGAAGAAAATACTGAGTATCCTAATTATGATATCACTATTGTGAATGATGGTGGAACAGGTGAAGAGTTAATGGAGTACTTGAAGAATACACCACATAACGTAGTACAATTAAAGAATAATGTTGGATTTAGTAGTGCTAATAACGCCGGATTTAAGGTTGTTGATGGGGACTATATAATGACTCTTAATGCTGATACTCTTGTGCCTAAAGGGTGGCTGAAGATAATGGTTGAAACTTTAGAGTCAGAACCTGATGTTGGTATTGTATATCCATCACAAATAAAAATGGATACAAATATATTAATAGGTGATGAGTGGACAATAGCATCTAATTTTCCAACAAGCACACTTTTTGTTAGTAAAAATATAGGAAAGGAATATGATCCATCAAAAGAGACAAAATTTGAAGTACAAATAGTACCAGGTGTTTGTATGCTTATGAGACGAGATAGGTTATTTGAAGTTGGTTTGTTCAATGAAGATTATTATAATGGGTGTGAGGATTACGATCTGTCTTTTAAAATGAGAGAAAAGGGGTATAAGCTATTCCACGCTCCAGTTGCTATACAACATTATGCTGGATTTGTTAGGAATAGAGTTAAGGGAATAGTGAATAAATTGTTTGATAATAAATTAAAATTTTGTGATATGTGGTTTAAGGACAAATTCAATATAACTAAGCCAAAAGATCCTGGTGAGGGCAAATATAATGATGATGATGATATAGAAATTGATTCTTTTGAAGGAACCGAAAAAGAAAAATACAAAATAGTGTTAGATTTCTTTACAGGATATGGTTATTACAGAACACTTGAAATATGTGCTAAGAAAACTGGAATACCACTTGTAGAATGTAGAGCATTAGTAAGTGATATGTATAGAAATAGATTACTTGGTGGGTATGTGTTTGAAAAATCTGAAAAAAAGGTTCATCCTCATAAGCATATGTATAAGTTTATAATGGATAAATTTAATGGTATAACAAAAGATAGCAAAATACTAGAAATTGGGCCGGGTAATTATTCTATATTTAATCCTGAAGAATATGTAAATTGGACTTCTGTTGACAAGTTTTTTAATAAGGAAAAAAATTGTATTGAATATTCACATAGGGTTACTGGTGAAAATATATATCCAGAAGGTAGAATTCAAAAAGGAGAATGGGAAAATCTATCTGAGTTATTTGGTGAAAATGAATTTGATGTTATTGTTTCCTCTCATACATTTGAACATACAGCAAAACCTATCAAAGCTCTAAAGGAGGCATTCAAGGTATTAAAAAATGGTGGTTATATTATAAACTTTATGCCTGATGGTTTCTCAAATGACCCTAATCTCAGACTAGAAGTAACTCATTCAATTTATGCAGTTCCTGATTTAATTGAGGAATTTTTTGAATATGCGGGAGGGTATGTTGAAATATCAATAATGCCATTCAGGAGTTGGTATGATGTGATTGTTATAGCAAAGAAAGATAAGGATAACACGGATGTATCTAAAATTAATGTTGTTAAATCTGTTCTTGTACAGGACAGTACTGGTGGAAAGATTTTAAGAGAATTGCCGGAAAGTTTACCAGAACCTAAAGATATATATGTTTCTCCCCCAGACATCAAAAAAGAAATGAATATTCCTATTATAAAAGAGGGAAAAGGAAATGAAGTAGTTGTTGTAGATAGCACCTATCAAGATAGATATGTTGAAAGAAATGAAGAAAAGCTTGAAAAAATAGCAGGTTTCTTGAATTTTGAGGATAGAGATGTACTGGATATAGGATGCAATGTCGGGTTTTTCTCATTTAACTTAGCTAAGGTAGCTAGACTTATATTCGCACTTGATATTGATGACTCTGTGATAGGTACTGCAGAGAAATTTAAACAAAATAATATAGAAAACTATAAGAATGTAATGCTTTATAAATCAGGTATTGAAAATTGGGATTTTAATTGCTTTAGTCCAGATATAACCTTATATCTCAGCACTCATCATCATCTTATAAACGCAATAGGGTTGGAAAAAGCCAGTGAGTGTCTAAAAAAGATCAGTGAAAATACAACTACATTAGTGTTTGAATGTGGACAGAGAGGAGAGATTGGCAACTTTGAGTGGATGAATAAATTACCACAACCATTTACTACATATGATGATATAGTTCTCTATCTGAAAAATGTCACTGGGTTTGATGTATTTCATAAAATTCATGAGATTCCAATACATGGAATAAATAGGAATATAATAGCTTGCGAAAGATCATAATAAATAATAAAGAATACACAAAACTGCTTTCATTCTATAGAACTCATGGCTCAATAAATCAGGATTATATAGATATCAGAGATGAAGGTGGAGATTCCTGTCATAATGTATTTTATGGCAGGATCTTTCACTATGTTTTAGATGATAAAACAGATACTATGTATTTTGTAAAAGAATACCTGAGTGATAAGCATATAGCTAAATTTGAGTATGATACTGCAAACATATTAGCTTCTTATGATAATGTAATGAAAGTGTTTGATATAGATGAGGGGAAGATATTGTGTGAGTTTATTGAGGGAATTCAATTCTCCAAAATAAAAGTGTTTCACATGAAACAAGTAATAAATGTTATTAATTCTGTAAATAAATTTGTCAGTGAGTTAGTCAGTAAAAATCAACATCATTTAATAGAGGTAAATCTTAACAATATAATATTAAATTTTGATGAAGGCAGGGAAATGTTTGATTATAAGATTATAGATTTAGAATCAAATTCTGAAAGATATCAGGAGTTTAGAAATAAGAATTTGAATTTTCTTGAATTTTTAACAAAGATTGGTTATGATATTCAAAGGAGTATACATGAGCAGAAAAAAGATTAAATTAGTAGCTAGTGAAATAAAAGATATGTGTGTTAAAAACACAGAATATATTGTTGATGAAATAAAAGTTTAT
>Ga0208904_1002074_pt1 | contig 12984 bp, 11 predicted proteins | sample AntAceMetag02UKB_FD_184774 | JGI IMG/M metagenome (GOLD analysis project Ga0208904, IMG submission 184774) | Saline lake microbial communities from Ace Lake, Antarctica - Antarctic Ace Lake Metagenome 02UKB (SPAdes) (version 2) | ecosystem: Environmental > Aquatic > Non-marine Saline and... | reverse complement strand
GGGGGCTGTTTTGGTTCAGTATAGCGAGCCGTTGTATGTGGTTAAACCAGATGGGGGAAGTCAAAATTGGAAAATGAAAACTGTCAGAAAAGAAGTTTTTTCTTTTGAAAGTCGAAAAGATTTGCCGAAGGAATGGGCTGGAAAAATAAGGGATGAATTGGCTCAGGAGACGGGAGTAGAAGGTGCGATTTTTTGTCATAATAAAAGATTTATTGTTATTGCTAAGACGAAGGAGGGGATTATGGAATTGGCGCGTTTAGCGATTGAGAATTAAGATTTTTCTAAAAAATTTTAAATAAAAAAACCTCCAACAAGCTTCCTTAAACAAAGAACAAAAATCTAACCCCAAACAAAATCTTGAGCAGTGAAAAATTTTTTACCAAAGGCACCACAAAAAAATTACTTAAAAATCCCAAACTCCTCCCAGTGGGTCGTCAAACAGTGGAATTTTTTCTTTGCTAAAGCAAAGAACATTAATTTTTTTGTTAAAAATTTTAATCCTCAAATTTTGCTTGGGGTTGGATTTTTGAAATCTACAAAGCCTGCCTGCCGATAGGCAGGCCTGCGGGCTTATCAAAAAGTGTTTTCTTCGGGATTTTTTCGAAAATTTTAAATAAAAAAACCCGCTGATTAAAATTCTTAATTAGCGGGTTTTGGGTCAAAAGGACTGTTCATGGCTCCCCTCTTTATTTTTGGGCAACGGTTTGCCCGGTTTTGAGTTCAATGATTCTTTGGGCTAACATTTTGCCAGCCTTGGCCATCATCTCCCTTTGGTTGGGGCTACTTCCACCCAGACCGATGCTCATTTCGGTGATGGAGCTAAAAACGATCTGGTTAGACCTGAGTTCGAAGATAAGGATTTTTCCTTTGGAATCCAATGAAGCCCTGTTGAAAGACCACATTCGGGAGTTGGCTGTAACCCCGAGATTTTCAAAGACTATGATGGCTTCAGTGCTGGTCTTCACACAGACTGTCTCAAAGGCGGACATCTTTTCGGAATAAGTTAAACTGGCGATGTTGTGTCCAAAGTCAGTATTGTCGTCGAGAATTCTCCCTGTTCTTGCCGGGGTTGCAATAAAGTCAAAGACTTTTGACTTCTGTAATTCATCGGCGACTACAACCAGACCCTCATCTGGCCAAACGGCTATCCGAGAGATTTTGGCGAGAACCAATTTATTTTTTGTTGGGATCTCATTTTCTCCGATGGCCATCTCAACCGAACCGTCGGTGGACATTTGAACGGCTTTTGTAACAGAATGAGCTACAATTCCAGCATGGGCTGCCATCATTAAAGGAATGGCCCCCATGCACCCGCTGGATAGAGCTACAATCAAAGTTAGTAATACCAACGAGGACAAACTGGTCCAAGTTGTGATGAAAAAATGTTTTTCCTCCTTCTGCCTCAGTTTTCTTCTTTTTTCCATTTTGGCTCCTTCTCTCTTTGTTTGACCTCGGTTATTCCTAATTTTTCTCCACATCTTCCACAGCGGGGGTTTTTTTCATCAAATATAAGTAACCACCACCCGCAATAAACAGCTTTACATTTGGGGCAGATACCTTCAGTCATTCTTATCCCTCCTTTTCCTCAAAGTTTAAAATTGTGTCCTTTTGAACTAACAAAGAACGATTATTTCTTCTATTTGACAGATTAACAGAAAGTATTTGAAAAGCAAGGGACGGATTTTCCGCTTGCCCGCCTTGGGAGGGAAGCAAAATCCGTCCTCGCTACTTGCTACTTGCTACTTGTTTAGTGTATAGTATGGGTAATTAAAGGAAACGAGATAATTCCTTGTAGTAAAGGGATTTTTTTAAATTAAAAATTATTATGTCACGAGATTACCCATTAGAAAAAGTTAGGAATATTGGAATTATTGCGCATATTGATGCTGGAAAAACAACTGTGAGTGAACGGGTGCTTTTTTATACTGGTATTTCCCATAAAATAGGGGAGGTGCATGAGGGTGAAGCAACTATGGACTGGATGGAACAAGAACAAGAAAGAGGGATTACTATTACCTCAGCAGCGACAACTTGTTTTTGGACTCCCACCTATGACAAAGATAATGAAGATCTAAAACATCGTTTTAATATCATTGATACTCCTGGGCATGTGGACTTTACGGCTGAAGTGGAGAGGTCTTTGAAAGTGTTAGATGGCGGAGTGGTTGTGTTTGATGGTGTGGCAGGAGTAGAGTCGCAATCGGAAACAGTATGGCGACAGGCAGATAAGTACAATGTACCGAGAATTTGTTTTATAAATAAACTGGATAGGACAGGGGCAAGTTTTGAAAAATCATTTCAAAGTATTTTGACACGATTGACTAAGAATGCGATTAAGATGCAAATTCCAATTGGTGAAGAAGAGAAGCACGTTGGGGTAGTCGATTTATTGCGAATGAAAGGATATTTATTTGAAGGGGAGATGGGAAGTGAAGTGAAAGAGATTGAAATTCCTGAAAATTTGAAAGCAGATGCCGAAAAATATCATGGGGAATTGATTGAAAAAATTGTTGAGAATGATGAAGCTTTAATGAATGATTATTTGGAGGGTAAAGAAATTCCTATAGAGAGCTTCAAAGCTTTATTGAGAAAAGCAGTGATTGCTAACGAAATTATTCCCGTGTTTACTGGATCAGCTTTGAAAAATAAAGGAGTACAATTGGTTCTTGATGGTGTGGTTGACTATCTTCCTTCGCCGTTGGATATTCCTGCCGTAAGAGGAATTGACCCAAAAACAGAAGAAGAAATTGAAAGGAAGGCAAGTGATGATGAGCCGTTTGCAGCTTTGGCTTTTAAATTACAGACGGATCCGTTCGTGGGGCAATTAACATTTTTTAGAGTTTATTCTGGGGTCTTGGAAGCAGGTTCATATATATATAATTCTTCTACTGGTAAAAAAGAAAGAATGGGACGGATTTTAAGAATGCATGCTAATAATAGAGAAGAAGTAAAAAAAGTTTATGCAGGTGAAATTGCGGCGGCGGTTGGTTTGAAAGAAACAAGAACTTCTGACACTCTTTGTGATGTAGATAATCCGATTATTTTAGAAAAAATTGAATTTATGAAGCCGGTGGTATCTGTACGAATTGAACCTCGAACAAAAGCAGACCAAGAAAAAATGGGGATTGCTTTGAAAAAACTTTCTGATGAAGATCCGACTTTTACAATTACGACTGATGATGAGACGATGGAGACAATTATTTCTGGAATGGGTGAATTGCATTTGGATATTTTGGTTGACCGGATGAAAAGGGAATTTAGTGTAGATGCTGATATTGGAAAACCACAGGTGGCTTATCGCGAGACAATTCAAATGGAAGCAGAAGCAGAAAATAAATATGTGAAGCAGTCGGGTGGTCGTGGGCAATATGGTCATGTAAAAATTAGAATCAAGCCCTTGGAGAAGTTGAAGGAGGGAGCTAAATTGCCTAAAAACACAAAACGAGATGAAGATTTTGAATTTATCAATAGTATTAAAGGTGGGGTGATTCCTCAAGAATATATTCCGGCTTGTGAAAAAGGCGTTAAAGAGGGGATGGAAAGAGGAGTAGTGGCTGGTTATAAGTTGGTAGATATTTCTTGTGAGTTATTTGATGGATCTTACCATGATGTGGATTCTTCTGAAATTGCTTTTAAAATTGCATCTTCTAAGGCATTTCAAGAGGCGGCGAAAAAAGCAAATCCTGTTTTGTTGGAGCCAGTGATGAAAGTGGAAATTGTTGTGCCAGAAAAATTTATGGGGGATATTACGGGTAATTTGAGTTCAAAGAGAGGTCAAATTGAAAGTATGGATGATCGAGGGAATATGAAAGTGGTTAATGCTAAAGTGCCTTTGGCGGAAATGTTTGGTTATACGACGATACTTCGTTCTATGACTGAGGGAAGAGGAACAAGTTCTATGGAATTTGATCACTATGCAGTCGTGCCACAAAATGTGGCTAAGGAAATCGTGGAAGCAAGAGGGTAGATGAGCCGAAAGTCGCTCCAGTTAAATAAAAAGTTTAACGGGTTAAAGGTTAAAAGTGAGACGGCGAAGCCGTCCCACTTTTTAATTTTAGAGGAAAAATCAAAGCCAAAAACCCGCGGAGGTTCAACCTCCGCGGGTTTTTGGCTTTGTGTTGATTTTTGGATGTGGTATAATTTTTACAGATAAAAAATTATTAATTTAACTAAAGACCCTAAATCATTGGGAATGGTTGGGTAAAAAAAATATGAGTTTTCAAAAAATGTTTAAAAAATTTGATTTGAAGATGGGTTTGAAGATTGCTGGAGGGGTGATTTTTGGGCTGTTAATTTTAGGGTTGGTGGCTTCTTTGGGTGGTTTTGCTTTTAGGACAGCTTTTAATATTTCACCTAGTTATCGGGGTGATAAAATAATGACATCACATTATTCTGATTATGACGGTTATTCTATGGATGAGGAGTTTGGAGGTATGGAGATGAAGCAATTATCTTCACGAAATGTAATGATGTCTGAATGGGGTGGTGGGTATGCTACTGGAAATGATTTAGAAGATTTTGAGGTGACTGAATATAGTGCAATAATTAAGACGGGTCGTTTGGATAAAGTTTGCGGTGAGGTTAAGGAATTAAAGACGATGAGCTATGTAATCTTTGAAAATTCAAATGAAGGTGATAGTTATTGTGATTATAGATTTAAGGTTGAGAAAGACAGGGAAGCAGAAATTTTGGAGGTTGTAAGAGGTCTGAAACCAGAAAATTTGGATATCAATACTGACAGTATCAAAAAACAAATTGAAGATTTTACTAGTGAGGAAGAAATTTTAACCAAGAGGTTAATTCAGATTGAGGAAACTTTGGAAGATGCTCAAAAAGCTTATGATGAAGTGACTGAGTTAGCGACTAATTCAAGAGATGTAGAGACTTTAGCAAAAATTATAAATGATAAGATCACTTTGATTGAAAAATTAACGACAGAAAGGTTGAACACAAAAAGTAATTTAGATAGATTGGGTCGTGCAAAGTTGAGTCAGTTGGACAAGTTGGAGTATACATTTTTTACAGTGACTATTTATGAGAATTTGATAATTGATTTTGAGGCATTGGGAGATTCGTGGGAACGAGAATTAAAGAATTTTGTTCAGGAGTTTAATAATATGTTGCAGGGTGTGTCTGTTAGATTGTTGTCGTTTGGGACAAAACTTATTCAGATATTGCTTTATTTGACGATTGCTTTGTTAGTAGCAAAATACGGTTGGAGGGGAGCGAAGTTTGTTTGGAAGAAATAAACCAAAAATAAACATAATCTAAATTTTTCCAAAAGAGGTCGGACCTCCTTCTGATATTTGGAGGATGGTGTTGAAATTGTCAGCGAGGTTGGTTTTGTTTTTCTTTTCGTACCCGCATTTTCCGCAACGGTGGGTTATGATATATCTGTCTTTTTTCGTTTCAATTTTAATTGGTTCCATTAAGCCTTGGCAGTCGGAAGCTCGGTCGCCTGGGTTGATATCAACATGTTTGCTCCAGAGGCAAATCGGGCAGTGGTTGGTGTAGCCGTTGCCTTGGACTTTTTCTCCGCAGTTCTCACAGGTGAAGTCTTCTATTTTTCTTTGGAAGTTTTTAGACATTGGTTTTTAAGAGGTCCGACCTCGGTAGGTGTAATGCAGGAGCTGGTGGCTAAGGAATATACTTATCTTAGTTAAGAAGTCGGACCTCCGTGAGTTTAGTGTACACTTTTGCTGGTTTAATGTAAAAAGAAAAGACGATTTCCGTTAGGAAATCGCCTTATAAATCAAGGGATTTATACAAAATGCTGGAAGAATTGATAGGAATTGAGGGTTTTTTGGTTATCCACAATTTACTTAGCGCTCCAAGCGCTAAGTTGGAAACGTTGGATATTTTAGATAAGTTTTTGTAGTTGACAAGATGGAGGGAGTTGGTGTAGGGTGAAATTAGATAGTTTGGGTTTTTTCTTGGTTTTGAGAGAAAATTTTTTGAAAAAATATTAATCTTGAACAGCCCTCTTACGCCACTTACTACGCTAAAGCTATGTAGGTCAGGAAGGCTACAGAGGACAAGGAGGAGAAAATGGATAAGGAAAAGATTGGGAAGTTATTGGATGAATTGGCTGATGATGTGGTTAATAGAGTATCGGAACTCAGGGGATTGTTGGAAGTGAGAGATACAGAAAAGCAGGGGCTTGAATTGGAGAGGGAGAATTTTCGGGTTGATTCCACTAACTGGAAACAGTCCACTAATGAACAAGGAATGATTTTTCTCGAAAATCCTAAAAAGGATATTTGGGAATATGTAGACGGAGTGTCTGATGAATTGGTTGGCCAGCAGTTATTTACTTGGAAAGCGGCAATGAGAGAAACCAAAAAGGCTGGAAAGCGGATGCCGACTGATGAGGAGTTTTTCCAATTTCGGAAAGAAGATTTTGGTAAAATTGTCTATGCCGGCTACCGCAATACTAATGGCGCTTTCACCAATTCGGGCACGTACACGTACTTCACGTACTTTTGGTCGTCTTCTGTGTCTGGGGCTAATGCTTGGAAACGCCACCTGTACTCTAGTCACTCCACTGTCTACCGCAATCCGTACGATCAGGCGCACGGCTTTTCGGTTCGTTGTCTTAAGAATTGATGATTCGACTCTTTGTCTCTTTGACCTGCCTACCTCTGCCTGCCGGCAGGCAGAGGTAGGCAGGTTCTTCGGCTCTTTAATATTTTTTTATTGAGATGTGAGGTGGATTTTGTGCTTGCTTTTGGCAAGTGCGAAATCCACCTCTTTTTTTATTTCCTCTTCTTGAAAGTTTGTAATCCTGAGGTGTCGGACACCTCAGGATTGGGGGATTTATACAAAATGCTGGAAGGATTGATAGGAATTGGGTGTTTCGGGTTGTTTAACAGGGTTTACCCTATTAAATCTTTTGTAAAAACAAAAGAACAAAATCTTTGATTTTGTATTTAATAGGGTTGACTATTGGGGGGGATTTGGTAGTATATGGGAAGTGTAAGTTTTGTAATTAAACGGTGTTTTTTGATCACCGATTAAAATTAATAGTTAATAATTAAAAATATTATGACAGAAGAATATAAAAGAGAAAAGCCACATGTAAATGTGGGAACGATTGGTCATGTTGACCATGGGAAGACAACTTTAACAGCTGCAATTTTGCATGCTTTGAATCTTGCTGGTCATACAGTTAAGATGAGAGATGTAAACGAGATTGATTGTGCTCCTGAAGAAAAGGAAAGAGGAATCACGATTGCTCTTTCTCATAATGAGTACGAAACAGCCAAAAGACATTATGCTCATATTGATGCTCCTGGGCATGCTGACTATATTAAGAACATGATTACCGGTGCAGCCCAAATGGATGGCGCTGTGTTGGTAGTGGCGGCAACTGACGGAGTAATGCCACAAACAAGAGAACATATCTTGTTAGCTAAACAAGTAGGTGTTCCTAAAATTATTGTTTTCTTAAATAAGTGCGACATGGTGGATGATAAAGAAATGATTGATTTGGTTGAGGAAGAAGTGAGAGAGTTGTTAACTAAATACGAATTTGATGGAGAAAAAACACCTGTGATAAAAGGTTCAGCTTTGAAAGCTTTAGAAGCAACTTCGGTTGATGACGAACAAATTAAAAATATTCTTGAATTGACAGATGCTTTGGATGAATATATTCCAGAACCAGTAAGAGAGACCGATAAACCATTTTTGATGCCAATTGAAGACATCTTCTCAATTGAAGGAAGAGGAACAGTAGTGACAGGAAAAATTGAAAGAGGAATTGTTAAAGTGGGTGAAGAAGTTGAAATTGTGGGGATTAAAGAAACAACCAAAACAACTGTAACAGGGATAGAAATGTTTAATAAATCTTTGAAAGAAGGAATGGCTGGAGATAATGCGGGTGTTTTGGTTCGTGGAATTAAGAAAGAAGATATTCATAGAGGACAAGTTTTGGCTAAACCTGGAACATTGGTACCTCATACAGAATTTGAATCTGAAGTTTATATTTTGAAGAAAGAAGAGGGCGGACGACATACTCCATTTTTCACAGGTTATAAGCCACAATTTTATATCCGAACAACTGATGTGACTGGTGAAGTGACTTTAGCAGATGGAGTAGAAATGGTTATGCCAGGGGATACTGCGACTTTTAAAGTTAAATTACAAGCACCAATTGCTTTGGAAGAAAAACAAAGATTTGCAATTCGGGAAGGTGGAAAAACAGTTGGAGCTGGAGCGGTGACTAAAATAGTTAGTTAGTAATAAAAAAATGGTTGTAAAAACTACAAAAAAAGAAAAAGTTGTTTCGTCAACAATCTCACGGGGAGAGAAAAAAGTTGCTAAAAAAACAATTGCAAAAAAACCAGCTGAAAAAAAGGGAAAGAAAACGGTTGTTAAAAAAACAAAACCTACTGCAAAAAAAACGGTTGTTGGTAAGTTGAGAATTAAAGTGGTTGCTTATGAACATAAGATTTTAGATACTTCGGTTAAACAAATTATGGACACAGCTTTTCGATTTGATGCAAAAGTAAGAGGCCCTGTTCCGTTACCAACGGCATTTAAAAAGTATACAGTTAACAGATCGTCGTTTATATTTAAAGATGCAAGAGAGCAATTTGAAATGAGAGTTCATAAAAGGTTGATTGATATTCTTAGTCCGTCTAAGAAAGTTATTGAGGCCTTGACTAATTTGAGTTTGCCGTCAGGAGTGGATATTGATGTAAAGTTGATATAGATGATATGAATAATTAAATTATATAAAAACCCTTAATAAGATTCCCTTAAACAGTTTGTTTGGTGAAACTTATTTCGGGTTTTTTGTTAAGAGTTTTACAAGAAGGGTATTATATGAAATTTATTTTAGGGACAAAAGAAAAAATGACACAGGTCTTTGATAAGGAAGGGGTGGTTTCGCCTGTGACTGTTATTAATGCTGGTCCTATAGTGGTAACCCAAGTGAAAAATGAAGAAAAGGATTCTTATTCAGCTGTCCAAGTTGCCTTTGGCAAAAGAAACAAGAAAAGAATAAACAAGCCATCGCGAGGGCATTTGAAAGATTTGGGTGATTTTAGGTATCTGAAGGAATTTAGATTGAAAAAAGGTGAGGGAGAATATAAAGTGGGAGATAAAATTGATTTGTCTATTTTTGAGGTTGGAGATGAGGTGACAGTTTCCTCAACCAGTAAAGGAAAAGGTTTTCAAGGGGTTGTAAAAAGACATGGTTTTCATGGGGGACCACGAAGTCATGGTCAAAAGCATAGTGAAAGAGAACCAGGTTCAATTGGAGCAACTGGCCCCCAGAGAGTTTTTAAGGGAACTAAAATGGGAGGACGAATGGGTTCAGATAGAGTGACAATAAAGGGGTTGAAAATAGTTCAAATAGACAAAGAAAATAATCAATTGCTTATAAAGGGGGCGATTGCTGGAAGAAAAGGAACTTTAGTAGAAGTAATTAGTTAAAATTTTGCCCATAGATTTGAATTCAGTTTACTGAATTCAAATCTATGGTTGCAAAATATTATCCCGCACTTTGCGGTTATTATTAAAGAAAGTTGTAAGTTCAAATACAAGTGTTATTAAATAAAACGAAAATACAGAAGTAATTACAAAGTGCGGGGTTAAGATTTTCTAAAATATTTCTTTTCGCTTCGCTCAATAAATATTAAGAAAAACTAATATGCAAACACAAGTTTATAATCAAAAAGGAGAAACTGTGAAAAAGATGGAACTACCAGCAGTGGTTTTTGGTTTAGATTGGAATGCTGATTTGGTTCATCAGGTGGTTGTTTCTATGACTTCTAACCAAAGAGATAATATTGCTCATACAAAAAATAGAGGCGATGTTCGAGGTGGCGGTAAGAAGCCTTGGCGGCAGAAAGGAACTGGTCGGGCAAGACATGGCTCTAGTCGTTCTCCAATCTGGAAAGGTGGAGGTGTGACTTTTGGTCCAACTAATGAAAGAAATTGGTCTAAAAAAATAAATAAAAAGATGAAGGTAAAAGCTTTATTTACTGTGCTTTCTCAAAAATTAAAAGATGGCGAGATTTTGTTCGTGGATGATTTTAAGTTTGAAGCACCCAAGACAAAGGAAGCTAAAAGTATTTTAGATAAATTGAGTAAAATAAAAGGTTTTGAAGATATTGTGATTAAGAAAAAAAATTCAGCTTGTTTAGCTTTGGGTGAGCGAAATGAAAATGTTGAAAAAAGTTTTTCTAATTTTGAAAATGTTGCAGTAAGTGAATTGAGAAGTATAAACCCGTTGGATATTTTGGGATGTAAGTATTTGGTAATTACTAAGCCACAAGAGAGTATTGATTTTTTGGTTGGGAAATTGGCGGTTGATAAAGTTGTTTAAATTTTGATTAAGTATTATGTCTGATAAAAAAGAAACAAAAGTAAATAATAATAATGTGGCAATTGATTTAGATAGAATTTTGATGCGACCACGGGTGACGGAAAAAGCGACTATAATGGCTGAGGAAAATGTTTATGTTTTTGATGTAGCTGTGAGTGCTAATAAATTTCAAATTAAAGAAGCTGTAGAATTTTTGTATAAAGTTGTCCCTGTTAAAGTAAATATTGTGACTGTGCCTGCCAAGAGAATTATTTATAGAGGGAAAAAGGGAGTGAAACCAGGTGGGAAAAAAGCCTATGTTTATCTAAAAGAAGGGGATAAAATAAATGTTACTTAGGAAAGTCAAAAGTAAATATGAAAAAATATAAACCAACAACACAATCAAGACGACATATGACAGGTGTAACTTATCGAGGTGTTTTAACGATCGCTAAACCGCATAAGGCTTTGACGAAAGGGAAAGCGAAAAGAGCGGGAAGGAATGCTTTCGGTCGGATTACTGTGCGACATCAGGGAGGTGGTCACAAAAGAAAATATCGTTTGGTTGATTTTAAATATGATAAAAAAGATGTTCCAGCTAAAGTGGAAACGATTGAATATGATCCGAACAGGTCAGGGTTTATTGCTTTGGTTTGTTATGGTGATGGAGAAAGGCGATATGTGTTGGTGCCTAAAACTGTGAAAGTGGGTGATAAATTTTTGGTGTCGGAAAAAGCAGAATTGACAGCGGGAAATAGATTGCCATTAGCGAAAATTCCTGTGGGAACTTTTGTTTATAATGTTGAATTGAAGCCGGAGGGAGGAAGTCGGGTGGCTCGGTCGGCTGGGAATTATGTGGAAATAGTGGCTCAGGATGCTGGGATGACTCATTTGAAAATGCCTTCTTCGGAAGTGCGAAAAGTGTCTGGAAAATGTTGGGCTTCGGTTGGGGAGGTGTCTAATGATGAACATAAATTGGTGACAATTGGGAAAGCAGGGAGAAATCGTTGGTTGGGGAAAAGACCGACTGTGCGTGGAAGTGCGATGAATGCTGTGGATCACCCTCATGGTGGTGGTGAGGGTCGGGCTGGACGAGGGTTACGAAGAGCGAAAACAAAATGGGGGAAACCATCTGGTAAAGGTCAGAAGACTCGAACTCCAAAGAAATATTCAAACTTTATGATTGTGAAGAGGAGGAAGGTGGGGAAGAGGAAATAAATTAAAAAAATGGGTTTGCGGAAGCAAATCCATTTTTTTTATTTCCTCTTCTTGAAAGTTTGTAATCCTGAGGGGTTGGACACCTCAGGATTGGGGGATTTATACAAAATGCTGGAAGGATTGATAGGAATTGGGGTTTTTTGGTTTGACGGCGGGGGGTAATTGGAGTAGGGTGGTAATTGGATAGTTTAGTTCCTTCTTAATTTTTGAGAAGAAACTTTTTGAAAATTTCACAAATAACAAACAATATAAAAACAAAAAAAGGAGGGGTTGAAATGAAAAAATTAGAGATAAAAAAGTCAGCAATGAGTTATATAATCGTTGTTTGGTTGATCGCTGTTGGTATTGTCATTTACTTCATGCTTTCTTCTCCTCCTGCTTCTGGTTTTACAGGGGGGAAAGGTGTAGAGGTCGGGGTAATGAGAACGAAGGTAATCTCTACCGGAGAGATTTGTTTTGTGGTAGAACGACTTCAACAAACAGGGATTTCTGTTTCGGCAGAGGCGAGGCAATATCCGAATGAGTGGCGGGAGATTTTCAAGGACATCGGGAAAGTGGTGCCAATTGTTTTCTCAAAAGTGATATTTCAGATGGACGGAATTTTTTATTGTATTCCTGTTCAAGAATCTGAGAAAGCTCTTTTTTATGATGGTGTGACAAATACTATTGCTGTGAAAAAGAACAAAAGCAGAGTTAAGGGGGAAAGGAAATCAGTTTTAGTTATTTATCTATGTACTCTACTCGTACTCTTTGTTAGTGTTTGTGTTTTTTTGGAAACAGTAGAGAAAGGAAAGATAACGGTTGCTTTCTTCTCAGTTTTATTTTTATTAGGATTTTTTGTGTGGTTTACTCTCTTTGTTCCGTTTTTTCTGTTTCCTTTCCCGTTCCTTATCTTTATTGTATTATTTGCATTTGTGTTTCTAAGAGTTTGATGAGATATGAGGTGGATTTTGAGCTTGCCTTTGGCGAGTGAAAAATCCACCTCTTTTTTGTTTTATGGTAAGATATTGGATATGCCAGAACTACCAGAGGTGCAGACAATTGTGGATGATTTGAAGAAAAAAGTGGTCGGGAAAACTATTGTAGATTTTTGGAGTGATTATAAAAAGGCGGTTCGTCCGAGTTTTGTAGGTTTTAAGAGAGGGGTGAAAAACAAAAAAATAATTGGAGTTGAAAGGCGAGGGAAACATCTTATTTTGAATTTAGAGCATGCCTGCCGGCAGGCAGGCGGTGGTTATTCTATTGTGATTCATTTGAAAATGATTGGGCACCTATTGTTTAAGCCTAAAAAATTGAGTAACCGGGTTACTCAATTTTTTGATGAGAGGGTTAATGGGTATATTCATCATATTATTTATTTTAAAGGTGGAGGTAGTTTGGCGATGTCTGATATGAGAAAATTTGCTTGGTTGGCTTTGGTGAAAACGAAGGATGTTGAAAAAATGAAAGAAGTG
>Ga0208904_1002072_pt1 | contig 12987 bp, 8 predicted proteins | sample AntAceMetag02UKB_FD_184774 | JGI IMG/M metagenome (GOLD analysis project Ga0208904, IMG submission 184774) | Saline lake microbial communities from Ace Lake, Antarctica - Antarctic Ace Lake Metagenome 02UKB (SPAdes) (version 2) | ecosystem: Environmental > Aquatic > Non-marine Saline and Alkaline... | reverse complement strand
GGCGGCAATATTGTCGCCACCATTATTACACCCAATAATCCCGTTCAGATGGCTACCGTACGTGAAGGGGTCATGGAAATGTCTCCTTTGGACAAACCGGTTGAGGGAAAAATTACAAAAGTACTTTATCAGGCTGAAGAACTTGATAAGCTTATTCAGATAATCGAGCGATATCAGGAGAAATGCAAAGTGGACCTTAAATGTTCGCCCATCATTGTTGCCGGCGGATATGGTATAGGATCTAAAGAAAATTTTAAATTGCTTCAGGAATTGGCTGATCTGATCGGTGGCAAAGTCGCCGGTAGCCGGGCTGCCGTAGATGCCGGTTTGATTGAGCATGAACGGCAAGTGGGGCAAACCGGTGTGACCGTTCGTCCGAAGCTTTACATTGCCGCGGGGATTTCCGGTGCTATTCAGCACAGAGCAGGTATGGATGAAGCCAAGAAGATCATTGCTATCAACACCGATCCCGATGCTCCAATTTTTGGTGTGTGTCATTATAAAATATTAGGTGATGCAATGAAAATCATACCCGACCTGATCGAAGCATATAAAAACAAATTGAAGTAGGGGAGAATATGCCGAATTTTTTTACAGACAATAAAGATCTTGTTTTTCATTTGGAGAACATGGATCTGGAATATATAAGTGACCTTGTTGAAAACAATTATTCTGATGCGGATAAATTTGATTATGCACCTAAAGATTATCAGGAAGCCAAAGAAAATTATAAAAAAGTACTCGAGATCGTCGGAGATATATCCGGAAATATGATCGCTCCTTTAGCGGCGGAGGTCGATGAAGAGGGTGCCCATTTTGAAAATGGTGTCGTTACTTATGCCCGGGGGACCCGGGAAGCTTTGAAGCGTTTGTCACAAGCCGATCTAATGGGTTTTACTTTACCGCGAAAATACGGAGGACTTAACATGCCTATGACCGTATATACCATGTCTATCGAGATGGTATCACGCGCGGATGCTTCTCTGATGAATCTTTATGGTTTGCAGGATATTGCAGAAACCATCAATAAGTTTGCCACCCAGGAACAAAAAGACGAGTTTTTACCCCAATTTGCCAATGGGAGCACAACAGGAGCCATGGTGCTTACCGAACCTGATGCCGGATCAGACCTGCAGGCAGTAAACCTAAAAGCGTTTCAGGATGAAGATGACAATTGGAAATTGAACGGAGTAAAACGCTTTATTACAAACGGAAGTGGTGATATTCTCCTGGTCTTGGCCCGATCCGAAGCCGGTACAATTGATGGTCGCGGTTTAAGCTTATTTGTTTGTTATGGAGATGACACAGTCGTTGTTCGAAGAATTGAGAATAAACTGGGGATCCACGGATCACCCACGTGCGAACTTCAGTTCAATGACACACCTTGCGAGCTCATCGGGAAACGTAAAATGGGCTTGATCAAATATGTCATGGATCTGATGAACGGAGCCAGATTAGGTGTTTCGGCTCAGGCAATGGGTATTTCACAGGCAGCCTATGAGGAAGCTTTGTCCTATGCAAAGGCTCGTCAGCAATTCGGGAAAGCAATCATTGAGATCCCGGTTGTAAAAAGCATGCTTATCGATATAAAAACAACTATTGAATCCAATCGTGCATTACTATATACGACGGCCAGATCCGTAGATATGCGTGATAAACTGACAGAGCGAATTGAACATTTAAAGGCAGAAGGTAAACCTGCCGGTGAAGAAATGGCTTTACAAAAAAAATATACCAGGATTGCTGCAATGTTAACACCCATGTGCAAATTGATCCTTTCTGAATCTGCCAATATAATAACCTATGATTCTCTTCAGATCCACGGTGGTACCGGGTACATGAAAGAGTTCAATGTTGAAAGATTGGCAAGAGACGCACGCATTACGAATATTTATGAAGGCACCTCGCAACTACAGGTAGTGGCAGCTATTGGTGGCGTTATTAACGATTTATATGCTGAGATACTTGATGAATATGAAAATAAAAAATACGAAGATCAATTAAATGATTTAAGCAAGCATCTTAAGACGATCCGCACAATATTTAGTGAAAGTGTGGATCTTGTTCATGCGAACGGTAACAAAGACTTTAAAGATGCTGCGTCAAAGGATCTGGTTGAAATGTATAGCTATATTATCACCGGTTATTTGATGTTGGATGAAGCTGAAATTGAAAATGAAAAACTTCTGACAGCCAAACGCTATATCTTGAGATCTCTTGCGGCAAGCAGACAACATTCAGAGGCAATTAAGCTTGAAGTATACTCTGATCTGTAACAGCTTTGAAATAGGATTAAGTTTCAGGAACCAATATATATCCATAGTGGGTTTTTAGAATAACTTAAACCCTCGAAAACCCAGAGCCTTTGAGGGTTTTTCTTGTTTTGATATATGTACGTATTTTTACTTCATATAAAAATCATAGCATAAAATTCATATTTTGCTTATACTTTATGCAAATCAGGAGGAAAGACAATGAAGATCATAATTGATAGTACTTGTCAGCTCGAACCCGAACGTATAAAAGAACTTGAACTAACCATTATAGACATGCCCATTCTGATGAATGGCGAAGTTTATCCGCAGACATGGGATATGCCTAATTGGCGTGAAGAGAAAGAAAAATTTATCAAGTTGATGCGTGATAAGAACAATAAGATCACAACGATCGGTGCAAGCGAAACTCAATTCATTGAAGCCTTTGAAAAACACAAAGACGAAGAAATATTGTTGATCACTCAGGCCTTAAGAAATACAAAAGCAACTGCTGATGCTCTTCATGAAGCCCTTAAGAATCACCCGGAATATAATGTTAAAGCTTTTGACAGCAGAAGCTTGGTCAGTGGTGTTGGCGTTCAACTTCTGGCAATGTTGAATGAGACAAAAGGTAAAAATCCCACTCGTGATGAATGCTATAATATTCTTGAAAAAAATTGCCATAATGCACATGTTATGGGTGCGATTTATGATCTGTTTTATCTTCATCGTGGTGGCCGTGTTGGATTGGCTCAAGCAGTGATGGGTACTGCTATCGGCATTATGCCTTTATTGTCGGCAGTCCCGGGATCCGGTGAGATCAAAGCGATGGGAAAGGCACGTAATTACAAACAAGCCTGCGCGCGGTTCTTAACGACCATAAGCGGGCAGATGGAAGAAAAGAACAGCAAAAAACTAACGCTGGCCATGTCCTATGTGGGCGGACATGATAAAGAATGTTTGTATATGAAGAGCTTGCTTGAAAAAGCAGCTGAAGAAAAAGAATGGGATTTCTATTTCGAACTTAACTATTCCAACTTTGCACATATGCCGCATCTTGGCCCCGACTATTTTGAAATGGGCTATGTTATTGGAACATAATTTAAAAAGAAAGCAGTATGAAAATTAATAGATTCATATCGGCCCTCGAAGGGGGCTTAGACTATTTTAAGGCAAATTACCATACTATCGATAACCTGAATGTTTTTCCTGTACCCGACGGCGATACGGGAGTGAACATGTTATTGACATTTCAACCTGCCATAGAGGCAATTCATGAAAATAAAAATAAGGATTATGAATCCATCCTGAAAACCTTGCAGGATGTTTGCACGATGAACAGCAGGGGAAATTCGGGATTTATTTTATCTCGCTTTATCAGTGGAGTCTCAGATGTCATTTTAAAGTATGGTGATATTACTCCCGAGATCCTGACAGAAGCTTTTTTTCACGGTCATTATATTTCCAAAACTTCAGTGTCAACTCCACGTGAGGGGACAATGCTTTCTGTTTTTGAAGCTATGGCAAAAGCTATGAAAGATGCTAAATCCGAAAATGTACTCGAACATATTAAATTAGCTATTAAAGCCGGAAGAGATGAAGTATTTATTTCTCCGGAAAAACTACCCGTGCTAAAAAAGGCCGGTGTGGTTGATTCGGGTGCTTTGGGCTTTGTCTTTATTCTTGAAGGCATGAAAAGACGTATTGCGGGTGAAGAAATAGAAATTGAGAATGAAAGTGAATACCGTTTTGAACCCGATGAAGAGGCAAATCTTGAAGAGCTGATGGAGATCAGTCATCGCTATTGCACCGAATTGACTATTCGTAGAAATGGTAGTGAGGTCAAAGATAATCTTGAAGAATATCTAAATAATATCGGTGATAGTGTTGCTTTTCTTGTAAATGATGATATCGTTAAATTGCATGTTCATACAAATACGCCTGATGAAGTTATTGAAGAATTATCAATATATGGTGTGATCGAGAACAAGAAGATAGAGGATATGCAAAAACAGATCGAAGAAGAATTTGCCCGTTTTAGGCATGAAAATGAGATCGGTGTGTTAGCTCTTGTTCCCGGTGAAGGTTTTCGCAGTATTTTGCATGACTTTGAACCTGATCTTGATGTACTTGTTTACGGTAAGAATCTACCCAGGACCGGTGATATATTAAATCATATCAACCAGATGCCTTATGAAGTTATTATTGTGTTAGCAAATGATAAGAATATCATTCCTGCTGTACAATTGGTTAAGAATGAGACCACAAAACATATTGAGATATTTCCAAGCAAGAACGTAATCCAAGGCGTCGCTGCTATCATGGGTTTTGTCAAGAACCTCACTTGGGAAGAAAATCTTTCACAGATGGCTTCTTCCATGGATTTGGTTGAAAGTATCAGTATCTATAAAAGCATTAAAGATTCCAAATTTGCCGGGATCAAGATCCCTGTAAATCATTACTTCGCGGTTATGAACGGAAATGTTATTGCAGTAGATGAAAAATTTGATCCTGTCGTACTTACCTCTATTCGTGGCACTGATCCCGATGAACGCATGACAGTTTCTTTATATTATAATGACAATGTTAAACCTGAAGATCTTAAGCCGATCACAGCTGAGTTGGAAGAAGAATTTGAAGATCTTGAGTTCGAGACTCGCTACGGCGGTCAACACACGGCATTATTGCTTATTGGCTTAGAATAAAAAACCAAGAATGGAGAATATTATGTTTTATCTGGTATTGGTATCCGGTTTAATACTGGGCTACCTTTCAGGTTCTGTCAGTTATGCCCGTATTTTTTCTCGCTTGGGGAAAGGTGTTGATATCACGACTGTTGGAAACGGCAATCCCGGAACATCCAATGTAATGCGTGAAGTAGGGAAGTTTTGGGGTACGCTGACTTTGTTGGGAGATTCTTTAAAAGGATCATTGATCATGATCTTATATAGTTGGTTATTTCTATCCTCCTCCCCACTTATTTCTATTACTCAGCCTTTTGCCGGTGCCGGATTTATTGGAATATTGCTGATCGGTATAGCAGCGATATATGGACATGGTTTCCCGATGTTTTATGGCTTTAAAGGCGGTGGTTCTATTGGTGTGCTTTTTGGCTGCTGGTTTTATCTTATCTATCCGCAATTTATAATTAATATTGTGATCGCCTACATCATTGTTAAACTTGTTTTTTCAAAACAAAAGTATCCTATGGGGCGTATGACACCCTTTGTCTTTTTGTTTACCACTCCCTTTACGATGCTAGCGGAGAGCTTGTTCATAAAAGAATGGCACCCCCTTCATGCCGGTTCATCTGTTTTTGAGCATATCGGCTGGGGAAATCATTTTGTACTATTCGATGGTAATGGCTGGATCGTAATAATCGGTATCTTACTTTATGGCATTGCCGTTATACCAACGAATTTTAAAATGTTGAAGACGAAGGAAATAATGGCGGAGAGTGATCGGTAACCGGTGACCAGTGACCAGCCTGTCCTGCGTAGCTCGCAGAGCGAAGAAGAATGATCGGTAATCAGTAAGAAAAACCACCAAGGTCTGTCATCTTGAGTGAAGTTCCGTCCCGAAATATCGGGATCGGGACGCAGTCGAAAGATCTCAAATTACTCAGAAATATAAAATGCCTGTTATCCTACTTTGCTTAATCTCAAAATTAGAAATATTTTTACCAAAATATTTTATGAATAAGATTTCCCTGATAAAACCATGTATCATTTCATCATATTTTGTAATTTGAGATCTCTCCACTTCGGTCGAGATGACAGGCAAGTCCGGGATGACATACTCCTTCTCCCCTCCTCTCCATCTCTTCCCCTCTTCACGTCTCACGTCTTGCATAATTGTCAATTGTCCTTTCTCAATTATCCATTGATTTAAAACAGCCCCATTCAAACGAACAGGGCTGTTTATATATTCACTAAAACTAATTAATGATCTGTTAATCAACCTTCACTTCTGTAGAGAGGTGACGGTACCATGTAAAGTACAATCCCACACTCAAAGCAATGAAGATAAGACCGAGCCAAAGTGCCTGACTCCATGACTTGAATACGAGGTTCATCATGAACATGAAAAGGCACAACTGCCACGGGACGGCAAGTATCGTGGAAATAATATCCCGACGATTTTCTTTATTAATGGCAAGTCTGGTTTTTTCCGGAAGGGCTTTTCTATATTTACCCCAAAAACCAAAGGGACGTGTAACATTATAGAAGTTTTGCGTTGTTTTTTCTTCCGTGGGTTTTGTTGCAAGTGTTCCGATAATAATACCGAGGAGTGACATAAAGGAAGCTATGATGAAAGCATAGTATTCAGGTGCCATTGCATCCGGAATAATACCCACTTTCATGAATACTTTCCATAGAATAGCTGTCAGCATACCACTGGCAACACCAATTGCATAACCATAGCCGTTTACACGGTGCCAGTACCAGCGAACCAATTGCGGGATCAATAATCCGGCTCCCAGTCCCATGGTGATCCATGACCAGATCTCATTGATATTTTTAATAAATACCGATAGAAGTAAACCGGTAACCACGATCAGAATAGAAGCTCCGTAACTGTGTCTCATCAGATGTTTATGATCGGCGTTCGGGTTGATATATTTCTGATAGATATCTTTTACCCAATAGGCAGCTCCTGCGTTGACGGTTGAGTCAAAGGTTGACATAGCCGCCGCCATTAATCCTGCAATAAGGAAGCCCTTAATACCGATCGGTAAAGCAGACACCACGGTCGGCAATACCATTTCCGGGTCAGTGATCTGAGTGCCAAGGGAAATACCCCAAATGGCCAAAGCTGCAATGAAGGGCCAGCGAAAAGAAAGCAATCCGGTCCAGAATAAGGACAAGAGGCCGGCCTCTTTGTCGTTCTTGGCTGCATAATAACGTTGGATCATATAGTTCCCTGTTCCACCCGAACCTTCAAGGATAACCTTGAATAGGTAGAACATAACCAAAACGCCGAATACATTATACATAGAATAATCTGATTCGACCGGGATGTTCATGCGCCACTGTGGCGCCAAGCTTACCCACTCTTTTAGCGTTGTACCCACTTGCATAAAACCACCGTCTTTCAATGGCATTGCAACGGCAAATTGCTCGGGCAATTCAATACCCAAAGCTCTGACAACAATATAGATAATAGCAAGGAAGATCAAAATTCCCTGGAAAACATCAGTCCAGATAACACCGTAAAGTCCCGATGCCACCGTATAGATCATCGCGATGGCGATCAAAATAAAGGCTGCCCAGAATTCTGTGCCAATGACAATACTCCCGATATGAATATTCCATGAATCGGGAATGCCAAGGAAAGTATCCAGGAATTTACCGCCACCAATGGCGAAGTAAGTGATCATCGCTATAGTAAAAATGATGGATGTGATCGCTTGTATCAGTCGTGCCGTATCTCCTTGATGGTTGTCGCCAAAACGCAGGCTCATCCATTCTGCAACGGTCATCACTTTAGAACGTCGGTTCCATTTACCCATATAGATCATGAGGAAGGCCATGATCAACGTGACACCGCCACGGATCTCAATGTAAAATCCTTTTGCACCGATGGCATAGACCAATGCAACAATGATCATTGTTCCACTGATATCTAAATTTGAAGACATTCCTGACGCACCCAATGCCCACCAAGGCAGGCTCCGGTTACCGAGAAAGTAAGAATCAATGCCTTCTTTTGCTTTTTTCTGCATTAACAATCCAACCACAACCATGGCGGTCAGATAAATTCCAACTATGACATAGTCTACAGCATGCATATCGATCTCCTTATAAATCGAATAATTTATCCCATCCTTATGTATTGAAAACACATCACAGAGATATGGATCAATGCTTTATTAAAATCGTACCGGACGAAGGTTCCAATGTAATATAATTCAATACTCTTTCATCCGCGTAAGGATAAGTAGAGAATAAATATGACCACATACCATCAGGTAGATTATAAAAAGCCGTTTTGTCTTTAGAGCCGTTTACCATAATGATCAGTTCACTCTCGCCATTGTTTTCGGGTAAAATGCGATAGCCTAAACCAAATTCGCTGTCAGCATAAAATGGTTCCAATACATCGCGTGATGCCTTTCTCAATTGAGGGTAAACCTGGCGAAGTCGAAAAACGGAAGAGTAAAAGTCAATAAGCTCTTGATTTTGTTTGGCAATATTATAATTCAAATAATTTGTCGAGTTATCTTTATTGTATGAATTCCGGTCCATCATTCCTTGTTGATCATCAGGGTATTCATTTGTTTCAATGACCTTGCTCCGGCCAAATTCCTGCCCGGCATGGATCATCGCTATTCCCTGAGAAGTTCCAAGCACAAATGCTCCCAATTTATGATAGCGCATTTCTTCGGGAGTTAAAATATTATGAGACTCAAGATCGGTGATCACGGTGTTTTCTTTGCTTTTCCCCAAATATACTCTTACAAAATCACCAAAAGTTTCATCGTCGTGCGATTCAAGATAATTGACAGCATGTCTCGCATCTAAATATTGTCCACCGTCATCTTGTAATGATCCCAATAAGAAACGTGAAGCATTTTTTCGGGAAACACCTTCATCCCAATGACCGAAAATAAATCCGGGACGGGAATGAGGATTCTGTCCTTTTATACCATTACGGAATTTGTCATTCCAACTGGCCCAGTTCAATTCCGAGAAATGTTCGGGATTGTATTTGCCGCCGCCCCAGGGTTCTGCAATGATCACAACATTGGGATTAACTTTCTTTGCTTCATTAATAATTGCTTCCAGCGTTTTATCATCGATCATGGCTGCCAGATCAAAACGGAACCCATCAATATGATATTCTTTCATCCAATACAGGATGCTTTCCACGATCAATTTTCTTGCCATCGGGCGTTCGGTCTTGAAATCATTACCGCACCCGCTCAAGGAAATAAAATCCCGGTTTTCATCTAAGCGATAATAATATTTCTTATCAATGAGCTTAAAAGGATTGGGATCATAGGTGCTGGTGTGATTGTATACGACATCCATAATAACGGCTATGCCGGAGCGGTGTAATGATTTTACTAATGTCTTGAATTCTTCAGTGCTTTTCCCTTTATCGTCAATATAGGCATCAGCCACCATATTTCCCTTCGAACCATAGTAGTTTTCGGGAGTAAAAAAGAAGGTGCTCATATAACCCCAATGATTGCGGGCATAGGGATTCCATGTATTTAAAAGAGCCGTGGCGGTATCGCGATAGGGGATCTCTATATTGGCAAAATCATGTATTGGCAAAAATTCAACCGCATTCACACCTAAATTCTTTATGTATCTTATTTTTTCTATTGCTGCCAAGTATGTTCCGGGAGCCTTCGCTTCTGAAGAGGGATGCGCAGTCAGATCCCTGACATGAGCTTCATAAATGATCAGGTCCCGGGGATCTTGCGTTTTAACCCAGGTATCACCTTCCCAGTCGAAGACATTCTTGTAGATATAGCTTCGTGCATTGATATGATAATTATTTTGTGTTGAAATGACTTTTGAATAAGGATCCGGGATCAGCATATTTTTATTAAAAATATCGCCTTTGCCGTTTTCCGCTGAAATGAAGAACCCATAATATTTATTCCATAGACGTTTTTTTGTTGAATATTCCCAAACGCCATCTTCGTCTCTACTCAAATTATGCGTTTCATAGGCAGGACCTTTTGCTGAGTTGAAGAGTGCGAGTTTAACCATATTGGCCCGGGGAGCAAAAATGCGAAAGACAAAACGACCTTCTTCGAAATTCATGCCCATCGCTTTTTCCGAATATAATTGGTCAAACTGCGATTCAAGTAAAGCGGGCACCGGTTTTACCGGTTGTGCGGCATTTTCTTGAAATGCACATTGAAAAAAGGGTAGAACAAGCAGTAAAAGCAAAAGAGCTTTTTTCATTATCGATTTATCTCCATGTTAATTCATTTCAAATATAGTGAGATTCGGCGGCGTGTGAAACAGTTTTATTCGTGAAACGTGAAACGTAAAATGTAAAACGTGAGACGTGAAGAGGGGAGGATAAGAAGTTGAGAGAAGGAGTGGTGGGTGAGGAGAAGAGGCGGGAGACGTAAAAGAAAGTCCCGTAGGGACGATAGCTTTGTAGTTGAACGGTCCGATTTGAAACATGAGCTCCATAGGAGCGGAACCAAATTAATTGACAATTGAGAATGGACAGTTGACAATTACGTAAGACGTGAAGACCTTCCGGCTGGTGTCCGAACGTAGAGGTTGAGAGAAGAGGGTAAGAAGGTAAGAAGGTCATTGGGATATAAAAGTTGATGGTTGATAGGTTGAAAAGTTGAAATCGATATCCGAACAAGGAACAAGGAGTTTTAACTTAAGAAGTAAATATTTACTTCAAATATCATATATCGTTAATTTTAGTCTCCGAAGCTTGAGCGAAAGAGATCCTTGTTCATTATTCATAGAGTCCCGTAGGGACGATAGCTTTGTAGTTGAACGGTCCGATTTGAAACATGAGCTCCATAGGAGCGGAACCAAATTAATTGACAATTGAGAATGGACAGTTGACAATTACGTAAGACGTGAAGAGGAGAGATGGAGAGGTGGAGAAAACAATTAAACAATCGAACATCGAACAATTGAACAATCGAAGTTTAATTCTTAAATCGAATGCTCGAATGTTCATGATTCGATATTCAAGGATCCCCGAACCCCGATCCCCGAACCCCGATCTCCACACCCCGATCTCCGAACCCCGACCACAAATTTAGGCGCAAAATTAATTGTATTATCTTTCTGTATTGAGTATTTTACTTTGACCTCAGGCCTTCGTCGGTGGCGTATCCGCCGAACCCCGTCAGATCCGGAAGGAAGCAGCGGTAAGCGTTTATTCTGAGCGACAAGCAACCTGGGGTCTTTTTACATTATAAGCAGGGAAATATTTATCATGAGTCACCAGGTCATAAGTTTAAAATACCGACCTCAGCGTTTTGAGGATGTTATCGGTCAGGAACATATTACTATTACATTAAAGAATGCGATAGAAAAGAACAGACTGGGACATGCCTATATTTTTTCCGGACCCAGAGGGACAGGAAAGACCACCACAGCACGTTTACTGGCAAAAGTAGTAAATTGTGAAAATCCCGTAGATGGAAATCCTTGTAATGAATGTACGACTTGCCGAGAGATCACCCAAGGACGCAGCATGGATGTTCTTGAAATCGACGGCGCTTCAAACCGCGGTATTGATAGTATCCGGGATCTTCGCGAACAAGTAAAATATCCCCCGACTCACGGTAAATATAAAGTTTATATTATTGATGAATTTCATCAGATCACAAAAGATGCTTTTAATGCTCTTTTGAAAACTCTTGAAGAACCACCTAAACATATTCTTTTCATTTTTGCGACCACTGAGCTTCATAAAGTTCTGCCGACTATTTTAAGTCGATGTCAGCGATTTGAATTCAAACGTATTCCTTTATTACAGGTCATGGATCTTTTGCGGAATATTGCCAAACAGGAAGGCATCGCTATCGATGATGATTCCCTGCTTCTTATCGCAAAAAAAGGGGATGGAAGTATCCGGGACAGTGAAAGTATTTTGGAGCAGGTTATTGCATTCTCAAATAAAGATATCTCTTATGAAGCCATTTTAAGTATTTTGGGCGTGATTCGTGAAGAAGTATTTTTCACAATGTATCAAGCTCTGATAGAAGGTAAAGCCGATAAAGCCCTTCAACTTATTGATGATATGCTAATGCACGGATATGACCTGGTTGAATTTGTGACGGTATTCTCGATCTTTTTACGTGACCTGTATATGGTCAAGGCGCACGGGTCTGCAGATATTTTGAACACAACGGAGAATCTCAAGAAAGACTACAGCGAATTAGCCAAAACCCAAGATGCGCATACGCTGATAAGAATGCTGTCCATTGTCAATGATGAATTAGCCAAGATATCCCGCTCATCGAATACCAAAATTCTGGTTGAAACCTTATTTATTAAATTGTCTAATCTACAGGACCTAAGGCAGCTGGATGAACTGATCGGTCAAATGCAATCAGCATCGCCCAATATTACACAGCTTGCACCTTCCGCTGCTCCTCGAGTAGCACCGGTGGTCAAAAATGTGCCGGTTACAAAAGAGCCGGCCCCCAAGACATACACAAGTCCGATCTTAAATGGTAATATTAAAGGAGCATCACCCGCTTCGGAGAACATTGTAGTTCCCGAAAAAAAAGAAGAGCCCAAAATTGAAATACCGTCAATCCCTGCTGTGTCAGTTGATGTTGAGACCATTGGCATAGATGAGGTCAAGCAGCAATGGCAGGGAGTTGTTGATTGTGTCCAATCTCAAAAACCTGCGGTTGCAAGCTTACTGTGCAACGTTGGGATCAGCAGTATACAAAACGGAACATTAGTGCTAATGGTTGGCGACGAATATTCTTACAATACCATAAAAAGAAATGAGCAAATAATCAGTTCATGCATCGAAAAAAATTATGGAGTTAGGCTGCTACTTCGAGTTGAAAAGAATAATGTGCCTGATAAACAGAGGGTTATGGAGAAACGAAAAATTGATAGTGCAACAAAACAGATTCTCCAAAGTTTTGACGGCGAATTGCTATAATTAGTTGACAATCGTTAATTATTAGTATAAATTTGTTTGATTAAATATTAATCATTTTTAGGATAAAAACACGAAATACTTGTTAATCAATACTATTCAGTAA
>Ga0208904_1002069_pt1 | contig 12995 bp, 20 predicted proteins | sample AntAceMetag02UKB_FD_184774 | JGI IMG/M metagenome (GOLD analysis project Ga0208904, IMG submission 184774) | Saline lake microbial communities from Ace Lake, Antarctica - Antarctic Ace Lake Metagenome 02UKB (SPAdes) (version 2) | ecosystem: Environmental > Aquatic > Non-marine Saline and... | reverse complement strand
GAGGTTGATAATGAAAATTCCAGATGAGGTGAAGGAGATATTTAAAAATGAAAAATATCATCAACTTGCCACTGCTTCAGCAGAAGGCGTTCCAAATGTGTCTAACATTGGAGGAAAGTATTTACGTGATGATGACGCTATAGTGGTTGTGGATAACTATATGAAAAAGACTATAACTAATGTTTTATTAAATCCAAATGTATCAATTTTAATAAGAAGAGAAAAGGTATCTTATCAAATAAAGGGGAAGTGTAGGTATATAAATGAGGGGACCGAATACGAAGAAGCTAGAAAATGGATGAAATCTGTGGCGGAAAAATATCCTGCAAAAGGGGCTTTGATAATCACAGTTGAAGATATATTTGATTCGACTACTGGACCCAATGCGGGTGAAAGTATATTATAATTTTTTGATTTAAGCGTTCAAATAGAAAGATATCAAGATATATGCCAAAATTATTATTTAACAGACCAAGGGAATTTATTGAAGATAGACTAAAAAAGGTTGATTTAGTATGTGTAGATCTTGATAAATGCCTATTCCCGTTTTTTTCCCAGACATTTGTAGGGATCTGTATGTGCCTGGAGACACTTGTCAATCCGTTTCAATGGAAATATTTATCGCAATTGCTAAGAGGCGCTCGATTTATTGTACCTGCAACAATCAAAAATTTACTTGGTGGAAGAAGGTCAAATAATGATTGTTTTATGGATAAATATGAAGAAGTAATGTGTGGGGTTCCGGTGAGTTTGATTCGTAGGCATAGCCGATGCCTGCATAATTTTCTTTGTCCGTATAGCTTGAGATTTTTGAAAACTTTCGCGGATAGAAAGACCCCGGTGGCAATCTTGAGCCTAAGTATCCAGCCAATTTTACAAGTCTTGGAGGAAAAAATAGGATTTATCGAATGTATTGGTAATAAAGTAGAACTTAATAAAAACAGTGCTACCTTTTATAGATATGGAATGAATAGAATGAAGTACGGTAAGGACAAATTGGAAAGTCTTAAGGATTTAATGAAAAATTACAGGGCAAAAACGCCTTTAATTATAGGTCACAGCAAAGACGAAATGCCCATGGTTGAGTATTCTCGAAAGTTAACAGGCCTTTCGATAGGAATAAACCCCGAAGATAACCTTTTGAATGGGTTTGATGTTGTATTGAAATCATTGAGTTGGAGTCCGCTATTACAGTTGGTGGAGTTTTAAAAAAGAGCCTGCGTCCGATGAGGAAAAATTCTACGCCGAAGGATATAAGGAAGTAGAAGAAGAGATAGGAAAACATGGAGAAAAATAAAAAGGAAATCGCCTGTTCTAAATGCCGTAAGAAGGTTTCGAAAGACAAAATTTGTATTATAGACAACGAACGGATTTGTACGGATTGTATATATAGCAATTTAAAGCCTTTTGAGATTTATCCTATAGGTATAGTTAAAAATAACCTGAAACGCGCTGAAGAAGGATTCGGGACTATAGGTAAGGAAGATATATCCCGCATAGAATTAATCGAATCCCAGAAACCCTTTCTGTATAAATTGGAGGAAGAAGACTATATTACAGTTGTATATTACCTGCATGAGACAGAATCAATAAAGTCTGTTTTTAAGCGAGGTTTAGACGGAAAAGAAGTAGGGGTTTTTGCTTCACGCACTCCATATAGATTATCCAGAATTGCAATGCAGGATGTAAAGCTATTAAAAGTAGAAGGAATAACGATTTTCGTTGAAGGATTAGATGCCGTTAACGATACGCCGGTTCTTGATATAAAGATGCACTGGAATGCGCTTGGTTAGGAAAGTTTAAATCTACCTTATTTCGTTATAATAATCCGTTTGACAAGTAAAAACCGAAGTGATAGACTATTAGTAGTAATGAGAATAATTCTCAATAGGGGATAGTTATGTCAGAACGGGTGACTTCAAAATTAAATCGGCATTATGAAAGATTAAATAATTACTGCGGTAGATTAACCAAACCCCGTCAGGCTATTTTGGATGTTTTAGACCAAGTGGATACACATTTAGATGCCGAACAAATTTACAAAGAAGGATCTAAAATATATCCTGCCTTGGGATTAGCCACTGTATATCGTAATCTTGAATTATTGGTCCGTATCGGTTTGGTCTGGAAATTCGATGTAGGAGATGATAAGGCTAGATATGAAATAGCCCAGCGCTTTGGAGAAACTCATCACCATCATTTGATATGTAAAAAGTGTAATAGCGTCATAGATTATTCCGAATCCATAGATAATGAGAGAGATTTTCTAAAAGAAAGAGAAAAGAATCTTTCGAGAAGATATAATTTTAAGATCGAAAATCATTGCATAGATTTTTTTGGTTTATGTAATAAATGCAAAAACAGAGATTAGGGGATAGGTATATTTTTTTCGCATTTAATGAGAATAATTCTCATTAATATTAGAAGAGGGGGTGATTAAAATGCCAGGTGGAGACGGAACAGGTCCAGCAGGAATGGGACCTATGACAGGTCGTGCTGCAGGTTATTGTGCCAGTTACCCTGAGCCAGGTTATATGAATTCGATCCCGGGAGGAAGAGGGGGTGGATTTGGTTATGGCCGTGGATGGGGTAGAGGTCGTGGCTGGGGCCGTGGCAGAGGATTTGGCTGGGGTGGCCGTGGTTGGGGCCGAGGAGCATATTCATATGGCGCAGCTTATTACGGAACGCCTAACGCAGGAGCTTATTATGAAGCACCGTACGGGAGTCCGTATAATCCGCAGATGACTTCTAAGCAGGAAGCGGATATACTTAAGGATCAAGCCAAAGCCATGCAGGAAGATATCAGCTCTATAAATGAGCGCATAAAAGAGTTGGAATCTGCGGCAAAGTCCGAGAAGAAAAAGTAAATAGTTTTTAGAAGATAAAAGCAGATGCCGGGAGATAGAGAAATTTAATATTCACACACGTTGGGAAACTAAAAAGCTTATTCTCCGACATCTGTTTTTTGCTTCAAAGTAGGAGATTGATGGCTGCGAAAGTAGATAATAATAAATGTACGGGTTGCGGTGCATGTGTGGAGATATGTCCTGCGAATGCCGTAAAGATAGAAGATAAAAAGGCGCTTATAGATGATAAAGAATGCGTAGAATGCGGTGCTTGTATAAATGAGTGCCCGAATGAAGCGATATCGCTTCCAAGATAAGGAGGTACAAGATGCCAGGTGGAGATGGAACAGGTCCATTGGGTCAGGGACCCGGAACAGGAAGAGGCGGAGGACGAGGCAGAATGGGCGGTAATCGTCCGGGCGCAGGTCCCGGAGGAGCTTGTCTGTGCCCTAGTTGTAATTTATCTGTACCGCATAAAGTGGGTGTTCCCTGCTATGACATGAATTGTCCCAAATGCGGCGCAAAGATGGTTAGAGGTTGATTCAATTGATGAGAATTTAAAATGAAAACAAAGGATTTTAAGTATATCTATGGCCCTGTACCTTCGTGGAGATTGGGGAGTTCTTTAGGCATAGACCCTATTTCCCAAAGGGAAAAGATTTGCACATTTGATTGTGTCTATTGCCAACTCGGAAAAACAGAAAATTTTACCGACAGAAGAGAAACATTTATTCCTGTTATCAAGATTATTGAAGAACTTGATCTATTGCCACCTGTACATATTGATTATATTACCTTTTCAGGCAGGGGCGAACCTACACTGGCAGGAAATTTAGGCAGGATGATAAAGGCAATAAAAAGGATAAGGAAAGAAAAGATAGCTATATTGACCAATTCATCGTTATTAAAGAGGAAAGACGTTCAGGAAGATTTATTACCTGCAGATTTTGTTGTGGCCAAGCTTGATGCCGGTTCTCAAAAAGTTTTAGATATAGTCGATAAGCCGATGGATACAATAAAATTCGATAGTATCGTAGAAGGGATAAAGGATTTTAGAGGCATTTATAAAGGAAAGCTGGCTCTACAGATTATGTTTATTGCCGAAAACAAAAAATATGCAGAGGGAATGGCAAGACTTATAAAAGAAATCAAGCCTGATGAAGTGCAAATAAATACTCCCTTAAGACCTTGCGGTGTAAAACCTTTATCCAGAATTGAATTAGAGGAAATAGAAAATTATTTTAAAGGTTTAAAAGTAGTTTCCGTTTATAAAGCCGAAAAGAAAAAAGTCGAGCCGATCAGTAACGAGGATACGCTAAAGAGAAGAGGCAAAATTTAATATATTATGGAGCCATTAACAATAACTAAATATCCTGATAAGATTTTAAGGAAAAACTGTGTCCGAGTAGATGAAGTAACCGGTAAGGAAAAAGAGCTTTTCGAAAATATGCTTTTTACCATGAGGCATTTTTCCGGTATAGGACTGGCCGCACCTCAAATCGGTATTTCTAAAAGGTTAATTGTTGCAGAAGTCGAAGGAAAAGTTATAAGATTAGCCAATCCTAAAATTATCGAAACAAATAGAGCGGAGAAGATGGAGGAAGGGTGCTTGAGCGTGCCTGATACAATAGTAAAGGTAAAAAGACCGTATGAGGCTATTGTAAAAGGATTGAACGAAAAAGGAAACAAAGTGGAAATAAAAACACAGGGGCTTTTAGCAAGGGTATTACAGCACGAGATAGACCACTTGGACGGAAGATTGATTATCGATTATATGAATATATTGGATGAACTGAATTTTAAATTGAAACATAGGAAGCTTTAACTAAGTCGATAGGAGAATGAAATGGTTCAGATGAAAAGGATAGTTACGATAGGTTGTTCTGGGTGCGGTGCATTGGCTGCTTTAACGCTGAAAAGATTGAGACCTTTTCTTGAGGTAACTATAATCAGGGAGCCGCAGGAAAAGGGTTTATTGACAAGATGTGCGACTCCTTATATCTGCTGCGGAGATGTAATGGTGGATCCCTCATATAAGAACGACAGCATATTTACGGAAAAGGGAATAAGACTTGTAAACGTAACCGCGGTGAAAGTAGATAAAAATGAAAAGATAGTAACGACTTCAGATGGTAATACTTATCCTTATGACAAGCTTATCTTGGCAACTGGTGCTAGACCTATCATGCCTCCTATTCCGGGAATTGATTTATCAGGGGTATTTACTCTTCGCACAAGTGGTGACGCAGTTAATATCCTAAACTGGATAAATACCAGGCGCGTGAGGAATGTCGTTCTTTTAGGCGCAGGCGCAATAGGAATCGAGAAGGCATATCTACTTTCCCGCCAGGGACTAAAGGTTACGCTTGTCGAGATGCTCGGACATATTATGTTGAATGTTTTGGATCCGGATATGAGCGAAGAAGTGCAAGTTTATATGGAAGAAAAAGGAATAAAGCTGAAGTTGAATCAGAAAGTAACTGCGATTAACGGAAAAGATAATGTGGAGAGCGTAACCTTATCTTCCGGTGAAGAGGTAACATCTGATATGGTCGTTGTTTCTGCAGGTGCACGCTGTAATATTGAATTAGCTAAGGATGCGGGGCTCAAACTGGGAAGGCTTGGCTTAAAGGTAGACCAGAATTTACGGACTTCGGATCCTGATATATATGCAGGTGGAGACCTTATAGAATTCCAGAGCCATGTTACGGGTAAGTCGATTTTAGGCCAGTTACGACCGAATGCGGTTATAGCCGGCAGGATTATAGCCAAGAATATTCTGGGATTCGACCTAAGATTTCCGCCTTTAATCAATAGCTTTTGCACTAAATTTTTCGATAAATCTATTGCAGGTGCGGGTATTACTGAACTGGAGGCAGAAAAAGAAGATATCGAAGTGATTACGGCAAAGGAAAAATCTATCAGCAAACATTCTATGATGCGGGAGAGAAGGCCTTATGCGGTTAAGTTGATATTTGACAAAAATAATCGGAAATTGATAGGCGGGCAAATAGTAAGCGACTCCGAATCTTCGGTAAGATATATTGATGTAATAGCCCTGGCAATACGATGTAGCTTAAAGGTTTCGGATTTGATTACTTTGAGATGTGCGGGCCAACCGGAATTGTCCCCTGACCCCGGCAGGGAGGCAATAGCCTTGGCTGCCGAAAGTGCTTTTGGGGAATTTTATAATGGGTAAACCCCGTTAGAGAATTTTCTTGAACGAGAGGTAAAAAAGTAAAAATATTAATTATTTTTAATCGCAATCCCTGCGACGGAACAGATGTAACCTGGAACGGGTTGCGGCTGGTAGGAAAATTACTTGACTTAAAAATAGAAGTACAGCTTTTTTTAATGAATGATTCAGTGGATATGGCCCGTGATATTGCCATGCCGCCGGAAGGATTTTTTGATTTGGGCAAGATGTTGAAAGATTTAATAGCTAAATCTGTGCCGGTTAAAGTCTGTGGCACTTGCAAGGTAAGATGCGGCATATATAAAGGTGAACCTTACTTTGAAGGTGCCCGTGAGGCGAAGATGCCGGAATTAGCGGAATGGGTGAAAGAAGCGGATAAAATTATTACATTTTGACAGGAAAAAAGAATGAGGCAAAAAGATTTAATTATAATAGGTGCAGGACCTGCAGGTCTTGGCGCGGGGATATACGCAGGTTATTGCGGCCTTAAGTCATTGGTATTAGAGGAGAATATCCCTGGGGGTTTAGCCGCAGAAATTCCTGTGTTGGAAAACTACCCTGGTTTTGACGAGGGGATTAGCGGCAGGAATTTGATCGATAAAATGGTCAAGCAGTCTAAAAAATATGAAATAGAAATACGTCAGTTTGAGAAGGTTATCAGGTTAAATCTTGAAGGAAAAGAAAAGATAGTAGAAACGGATAAATCTAAATATACAGCCGGATACGTCGTTATTGCTTCAGGGAGGCATCCAGGGGCACTTGGTGTGCCGGGTGAAGATAAATTACGCGGCAGAGGAGTCAGTTATTGTGCCGTATGTGACAGTGCCTTTTTTAAAAATAGGAAAGTAACCGTAATAGGAGAAGGTAATCATGCGGCAGAGGTTGCACTATATCTAGCTGAATCGGCATCTTCGGTAGTTTTGATTTTTTTGAGCCCCAAAATAGAAGCGGAGGGAATTCTTATAGAGAGAATGGAAAGAAAAAGGATAAAGGTTTTAACTAACATGGAGGTAAGAGAAATTAAGGGAGATATTAAGGTAAAAAGCGTTGTTTTATCTGATAGGAAAACAGGAGGCACCAAAGAGATAGAGACTGACGGTGTATTTTGTCAGTTAGAAGAAATCCCTAATAGCCAGTTGGCAAAGAAGGCAGGAATAGAAATAAATGAAAAAGGTTATATTGTTGTTGATGGAAAAGGGAGAACGAATATTGACGGCGTATATGCGGTTGGCGACGTAACGAGCCATTCAGTAAAAAGAATAATTACCGCTGTTGGCCATGCGGCTTCGGCAGTTAACGATATATTTGAGAAAAGAGGAGATATTCAAGAGTGATACAGAATAAAAAGGGAAAACGGATAGGTGTTTTTATCTGTCATTGCGGTAAGAATATTGCTGGTGGTGTAGATATAGATGCTTTACTTGAATATTCAAAAGGGCTCCAAGACGTTATCTTTGTCACAGATAACAAATTTTCCTGTTCTGAGGAAGGGCAGGTTGCTATTCAAAACGCCATAAAGGAAAATAATTTAAATCGATTTATTGTTGCCGCTTGCAGCCCCAGCCTCCATTTAGTGACTTTTAAACGATGCGGAAAGAATTTGGGAATAGATCCTGCGTTTGTAGATTTAATTGATATTAGAAAATGGACTATGTTTGGCAGTTCAAGCAAGGTTGATAGGGAACAGGCTTTAGATAATTCCAAAAGTCTTATCGAACAGGCAGTAAAAAGGATGCGCTTAAAGCGGATGATCCCCAAGGTTACCATAAAGGTCGAACAATCGGTTTTGGTTATTGGGGCAGGAGTAGCCGGGCTGGAAGCATCGTTAGATTTAGCAGATAAGGGATATAAGGTATATCTTGTAGAGCGGTTGCCGACCATCGGAGGGAAGATGGCATTACTTTATAAGGTTTTTCCCACAAATGACTGCGCTCCCTGCATATTAGCTCCCAAGACCGCATATGCCAATATCCATCCGAATATAGATTTATTGACTAATTCAGAAGTTGCAAATGTAGAAGGTTACATAGGTAATTTCAGCGTTGTGATTAATAAAAACCCCAGATACGTTGATGAAAAAAAATGTACAGGCTGCGGGTTATGCATTGAAAAATGCCCTATAAAGGTGGTTGACAATGAATATTCAAGGGGTATGGGTGAGCGTAAGGCAATATATATACCTTACGATCAGGCAATACCCAGGAAAGCGGTTATAGATGCCGGAAATTGTATTTATTTTCAGAAGGGTTCTTGCGGGCTATGCAAGGAAGTTTGTCCTGTTCAAGCAATAGATTTTAAAGAGCAGCCTAAGGCAATAGAGTTAAAAGTAGGCGCCATTATTGTGGCTACGGGTTTTGATGAATATAACCCTGTCCGGAAGACCGAATACGGATATGGCCGATACGGTAATGTTATTACTCAGTTCCAACTGGCAAGGCTTTTGGATATAGACGGCCCTACAAGGGGCAAGCTTTTAAGGCCTACGGATAAAAAGGAACCGTGCAGTATTGCAATGATTCAATGTGTGGGCTCACGGGATGAGAATGCAAACGGATATTGTTCTTCTGTTTGTTGCATGTATGCGTTAAAGCATGCCCAGATAATAAAAGAAATGGTTTTGCCCGATACGCAAGTTTACATCTCTTATATAGATATTCGTACTACAGGCAAGGGATTCGAAGAATATTATAAACGCACAAGGGAGATTGGCGTTAATTTCGTTCATGGCAGGCCTTCCGAGGTTATAGAGGACAACAGGACAAAAAACCTTATTTTGAAGGTCGAGGATTCTGATGTAGGCGAACTTCTTAGGCTGGAAGTGGATTTGGTTATACTGTCTTGCGCAACTGTGTCGTCTAAAGGCACAAAAGAGCTTTCAAAGCTTTTAGGCATAAATTTAGACGAAAATAGTTTTTTTAAGGAAGTTCATCCTAAGCTTCGGCCTGTTGAAACGAGTGTCAGAGGTATTTATATCTGCGGTACGGCGCAGGGACCGAAGGATATCCCCGATTCAATCGTTCAGGCAAAAGCAGCTGCTTCCTGCGCGGACAGTGAATTAAGAAAGGGTGAAATACAGCTCCCCGAAGTCGTTGTAAAAGCAGGCAAAATAGATTAAGGAGGTGTTAATTATGGCAGGACTTTATATAGAAGATTTTATGTCTCCCGGCTGTGTCGGTTGTCCTGTAGTAAAGGAGATGCTTAAAAGTTTATCCGAAGAATTAAGCGGTGAGATAACGGTAGAAGAGGTGGATATTACCGTTGATAGTGCAAGGGCCGCTCAATACGGAATTATGTCAGTCCCTGCCATAGCTATTAATGGTGAGCTTAAATTTATGGGAGTGCCAAAAAAAGAAGAATTAAAAAAAGTGCTTATGGAGGAATTAAATAAGGATGAATAAAGGGAAACACACATTTGAATTTAAAAAACCGGTTTCTACGTCAGAATTCGACCCCAATTTTAAATCCGAGGTCTTGGCATATCCCGACGCGCAAGGTTTAAATGCCTGTTTTAGCTGCGGGAGTTGTTCTGCGGGATGTCCCATTCATGAAGTATTTCCGGAATATAATCCGAAGAAATTAGCCAAGATGGTGAGATTAGGAATGAGAAAAGAGATTTTAAGCAGTCCTTATATCTGGTATTGTGCTACCTGCCGTAATTGCGAACAGCATTGCCCTCAGAATGTTAAGTTTTTTAATGTTTTGAATGTCTTAAAGAATATGGCAGCCAAGGAAGGTTATGCGCCGTTAGCATGGGTTCAGCAGGCAAAACAAGTTATGGCAACAGGCATAGTTTTTGCTACTGAAGAGGAATGGGTCAGAAGAAGAGAAAAGTTTTCTTTACCTCCTTTGAGGGAGGATCACCAGAATTTAAGGAAACTAATCGAGTTGACCGGGATTGATAAAATTAAACCAAGAGCTGATTCAGAATGAGTAAATATGCCTTATTTTTGGGTTGCACTACCCCTACAAAGGTCCCTCAGTATGAACTTGCTTCGAGGTGGGTTTGTAAATATTTTGGGATTGAGTTAATCGATATTGAGGATTTTGTTTGTTGCGGCATTAATCAGGTTAATTTGAGCATAGAGGCAGGGCTTTTGATGGCAGCAATGAATCTGGCTTTAGCAGAAGCTAAAGAGCTGGATATTCTTACTCTTTGTGCCGCCTGCACAGGCGCTTTGGCAGAGGCAATAGAAAGGTTAAAAGATGATACGACAAAAAATAGGGTAAATGAAAAATTATGGGAAGTCGGTTTAGAGTATAAAGGAAGGACCAAGGTAAAACATATTTCAAGAGTTCTTTATGAAGATGTAGGCATGGAGAGAATAAAAAAAGAAGTAAAAAAAGATTTATCCGATTTTCGTGTAGCTCCTCATTATGGTTGTCATTATTTAAGGCCGATGTCTGCTTTTAAGGGATTTGAAGAGCCGGATAACCCCAAGAGCTTGCATAAGCTTATTTCTGCTACAGGAGCCCAGCCTGTCGGGTATGAAACTCTTAATCTTTGCTGCGGAGGGAAGAGTTTTCCTGTTTCCGAAGATTTGGCTCGTTTGTTGGTACAAAAGAAACTTGATGATCTTGCGGATAAAGAGATAGATGCAATGGTTCTTCAGTGTCAGACTTGTTATCTTATGTATACTGACTGGCAGAAGGAGATAGAGAAAAAATACGGTAAACGATATAATTTGCCCGTAATTTTTTATCCCCAGCTTCTCGGAGTAGCTTTAGGTGCAGATCCGATAAGAGATCTTGGGTTGGATTTACATGCCATTTCATCGGATTGGAAGGAGGTAAAAGATGTTTAAGGTAGATGAAAAAAGATGCGTAGGATGCGAAGTTTGTGTAGAGTTTTGTCCCAGGGAAGCAATATCAATGATTGATAACAAAGCCGTGATTGACGGTAATAAATGCGTAGATTGCGGAAGATGCGCTCAGGCATGTCCCCGAAGGGCAATCTATCCTGGTGTGCCGTCGGGACAGAGTTTTTCTCCAGATCGGGAGCAGGTATTTCCTGATCCCGGTTCTGGTATGGGTTTCGGTATGCCTGTTCGTCCGGGAGGCGGAGGATGCGGCATAGGAAGAGGTATGGGTAGAGGTTTAGGAAGAGGGTTCGGAAGAGGTTTAAGAAGGGGTCCACGTGAAGGAAAAGGCAGTGGCAAAGGTGGATGGATATAATAAACACAACCAGGAGGTGAAGTAATGTTAGATACAAATCTTAAGCATATAGAAACTAATGAGGAAATCAAGGAATTGATCAAGAACAATGCCAATGTTATGGTTTGTTGCGGTCGTATGGGGCCGATGTGTATTCCCGTTTACGGTATCATGGAAAAATTAGAATCGGAATATCCGCATGTCCGGGTGGTAGATATGGATTTCGATATCCCTGCCGCTTCTTTTATCAGGCGTTTACCGGAATGTTCTTATTTTATGGGGCTACCTTTTACCGTATATTTTAAAAATGGTAAAGTTGTCGAGGCCACGAGCAGTATTCAAGATGAGAAACAAATAACGGGGATACTGAATAGAGTATTTCAAAAAGCAAAAGAAAACTGATTATGCAACAGAAGAACTTTGAAACTGCTTAAATCCGAGATAATAGTGAAAATTAAATAGGAAATAGCGATGTCCATATTTAAATTTTGTCCTTTATGCAAGGTTTCTTTATGTAGAAGGCAAGTAGATGGCCGAAAGAGATTGGCCTGTCAAAAATGCGGCTGGATATATTATGAAAATCCTTTGCCCGTAGTAGTATGTGTGGTAAGAGACAAAGAAGGCAAAATACTTGTAGCAAAAAGAAATCTTACTCCGGGTAAAAATAAGTGGGCTTTACCTGGCGGGTTTATCGAATTAGATGAGACGCCGGAAACTGCCTGTTTAAGAGAATTAAAGGAAGAAACAGGCCTAAAAGGTAAAATTAAGGAATTGATAGGTATTTATATTCAAAAGACTAGATATTATGGTTCGCTTCTTGTTATTGGTTACGAAGTCAGTATTTTTAAAAATAGTTTATCGTTGAATAGTGAATTAAAAGAGGCAAAATTTTTCAGTAAAAAGGATTTGCCTATTATACCGTTTTTATCTCATAGAGAAATAATAAAAGAGGTAGTTAAAAATATATGACAAGCTTAAATAGTTTAAATGAAATTTTAGAAAATACGGGAAATTTGGTATAAAGATGCCTCATTCGATAAATTTTAAAGGTTATGTTGTTGTATCTTGTGGCATATTGAGGCCCGAGCTCGAATTTTTAAAGGAGGTAAATTTTTTAAATGCTGATAAGATTTTATATACAGCTCCAGGTTTGCACGAGAATACTTTGGAACTCGAGAGACAGCTCAACAAACAAATTAATAATGCAAAAAAGTATTCGCAAAAGATTATAGTAATCTACGGTGATAAATGTTATGTCGATATAAATAATCCATCAAGAGATATAGATGTATTAATTCAGGAAGCGAAAGTGAATACTGAAAGGATTAAAGCAAAAAACTGTATCGATATGCTTGCTAGTATAGACGAAAGAGAAAAGGTAAGCGAAGGTAAAAAGGTTTACTGGCTTTCTCCAGGATGGTTGGAATATTGGAAGGTAATTTTTAAGGATTGGGATCAAGGAAAGGCAAATGAGACCTTTCCTCAGCATGATAAGGCTATCGTATTGGATGCCTTAGGCATATTTGAAAGATATTCAGAAGATTTACCCGAGAAAATCTTCGAATTTTCTGATTGGATGGGAATTAGCATAGAACCTTATAAGATTTCATTAGAGAGGCTAAAAAGATTATTGTCGGACAAAATTATAAAAAATGCAAGAGAATAGAAAAGGAGAATTCGCAATATGGAAATTAAAGTAAATGACGAAAATTTTAAGAAAGAAGTATTGGAATCAGATATTCCGGCCCTGGTGGATTTCTGGGCTGAGTGGTGCATGCCCTGTCGTATGGTTGCACCGGTAG
>Ga0208904_1002066_pt1 | contig 13020 bp, 11 predicted proteins | sample AntAceMetag02UKB_FD_184774 | JGI IMG/M metagenome (GOLD analysis project Ga0208904, IMG submission 184774) | Saline lake microbial communities from Ace Lake, Antarctica - Antarctic Ace Lake Metagenome 02UKB (SPAdes) (version 2) | ecosystem: Environmental > Aquatic > Non-marine Saline and... | reverse complement strand
CGAAGATAAAGTTATTCCTTTATTCGATAAAAAAACATCTTATGATATAATTGGTAAATTTTATGAAGAATTTTTAAGGTATGCAGGTATAACTAATGTTAAAAAAGGGATCGTTTTAACCCCAAATCATATTACGACTCTTTTTACTGATTTAATAGATATAAAAACAAATGATGTCATTTTTGATCCTGCTTGTGGTACTGGTGCATTTTTAATTGCAGGAATGAATAAATTGATTGATGAAATCGAAAATTCAAGTTTGTCTGATAAAAAACAAAGAATTAGAAATTTAAAAACAAAACAACTTATTGGATTTGAAAAAAGTAGTACTATGTATCCTTTGGCAATTTCTAATATGTTATTTAGGGGAGATGGGAAATCTCAAATCTTTAATGAAGATTTTTTCTCAAAGGAAACAGATAATATTTTAAACCAACTACCAAATAAACCAACTATTGGATTTGTAAATCCACCTTATGGTGGAAAAGACAATAAGTCTAACCCAACAAAAAAAGAGATTCAATTCTTAGAAAAAATGTTGGATAATTGTAGTAGATATGGTGTTATTATTGCCCCTCTTTCTACATATTTTAAAGATGATGTAGACAGAACTAGAATTTTATCAAAACATACTTTAAAATATGTAATAAATATGCCTAGTGAGTTATTTCAGCCAAATGCAGCCACACATACTGCTATTGCTGTTTTTGAAACAAATAAACCTCATAATAACGGTTCTGTTGTATTTTATGATTTGAAAAATGATGGATTTGTTTTATCAAAAAACAAGGGACGAACGGATGTGTTTAATAAATGGTCAGATATAAAAAAACAATTATTAATTAAATTGAAAAATGTTAAAAAATATCAAGACAATCTAGTAATTTTACAAAAAAAGATCAAGGGAGATGAAGAATGGCTAATTCAAGCACATAGTGAAACGGACTATTCTAATTTATCTGCTATTGATTTTGAAAGAAAAGTAAAAGAATATATCATATTTAATCTTAAATGTTCACTAAATTTACTTGAAAAGAAATTTAAGGAAGTTGATTTATTCGATTTATTCGAAAAGTCAGAAATTTCTAATTTACCTTTAAATCAAAATTTAAAATTGAAATTAAATATTGATAAATGGAATTTATTCGATTTAGAGCATGATGTTGTTGAATTAAAATTAGGCAAACCACTTCATAAGGTAGAAATTGAAAAATCATTTAATATCGGAAGAACCCCTTATATTACTAGAACTGCAAAAAATAATGGGACTGAGTTATTTTTAGATAGTGATGAGTTTATCAGTAAAATAGCAAAAGGTAACTGTATTACTATTGGTGCAGAAGGGTTAAGAGCATATTTTCAACATTTTGATTTTTTAACAGGAAATAAAATAAATATATTGGAATCTTCAAAATTAAATAAATATAATGCAATGTTTCTAATAGCAATTTTAGATTTGCAGATGGAGGAAAAATTTAGTTATGGTCGGGCAGTTGTGAAAGGAAGATTAGAAGATATGAAAATTAGACTTCCTATGACTAAGGATAAATTACCTGATTGGGAATTTATGGAAAATTATGTAAAATCTCTCCTTTATAGTTCAGTATTATAAATTGATTTTACGAAGTAGACTAAATATCCGTAGGATGAGAAAGGGGCTTTTGGTTCTTTTTTTAAAAGAACATTGCTTAAAGGTTTTAATAATATAAATAATATTTATTATATTTACAAGATAAATAAGAACATTTAAAAAGAAGTAGTATAATATATAATTAGATGGTGAAAAGAGGCAATACAAAAGGGGCACTTTCTGTAACAGTTGATAATTCTTTACTTGAAAAGTTTAAGAAAAAATGTAAAAATAATGCAATAAATAAATCTCAACTTATTGAATCTTTTATTAAAAATTATCTGGAGGGTAAAAAACAATGACTCATATTAAAAAACCTAAAGATAGTGAAGTTAATGCTTATGTTTACATAAAAGAAGAATTAGATAATTTAGGATGGATTGTTAAAAATCCTGCGAGAACTGATTATGGAGAAGTTTATCAACAAAATGAATGTTTGAATAATAAATATTTAAAAAAATATCTCAAAAGACTTATGCCTGAAGCAGTTATAAAATTAGATGAAGATAATTTTTGGATTATAGAAAGTAAACGAGATAAAAAAGAAATAGATAAGGCATTAAAGGAAGCAAGAATTTATGCAGATAAAATCAATAAAGGAGATGATATAAAATCTTTAATTATTTCAGGAATTGCTGGAAATGATACAGACGGATTTATAGTTATTAACCAATATCTTAATAAGAATAAATGGGAAACGATTCTGTTTAATAATAAAACCAAAAATATTTTACTTTCTAAAGAACAAGCAAGGTACATCTTAGACAATAAAACAATAAACTATCAGGACTTTCCAGATATTCCTGAGAAAAAATTTATAGAAGTAGGCATTGAAATTAATGAAATATTGCATACAAATGGAATAAATAAAAATAAACGAGCAAGATTTTTATCAGGTTTAGTTTTAGCATTATTAACAAATTCAGAAATTGATATGAGAGAAGAAGATACGACTACTTTAGTAAAAGGAATAAATAATTTAATCGAGAAAAAATTAAGAGATGTGAAAAAACAAAATTTCTTTAACTTTATTAAATTAGAAATTCCGCCTGTTGAAGAAAATCATATAAAATATAGGACTGCAATAAAAGAAACAAAGAAACAACTAGATACTTTAGATATTGCAAATGCTATGGCTTCGGGAAATGATATTTTAGGCAAGTTTTATGAAACTTTTTTAAAGTATGGAAATGGAGCAAAAGAAATAGGTATTGTTTTGACACCAAGACATATAACAAAGTTTGCGGTTGAAGTGCTAGATGTTAATTATAGAGATTTTATTTTAGATCCGGCTTGCGGAACTGGAGGTTTTTTAGTTTCTGCCTTTGATTATGTTAGAAATACATCAAACAAAGATCAAATTGATAAATTTAAAAATTATAACATTTTTGGAATTGAACAAGAAGACGAAGTGGTGGCTTTAGCTTTAGTAAATATGATTTTTAGAGGAGAGGGTAGAAATAATATGAGTTCTGGAAATTGTTTCTATAAACAAATCTTAAAAACAAATATAGATAATACAGTCACTGGGAAATTTGTCTTAAATAAGAAAAAAATCTTAGAAAATGAAAAACCCTTAATTACTAAAGTTTTAATGAATCCACCGTTTGCCATAAAAGAAAAAGAAACGGAGTTTATAGATTATGGTCTTTCACAAATGGAAGATGGAGGGATTTTATTCGCAGTAATTCCTGTTTCGGTAATGATTAAGAAACCATTTCAGAAATGGAGACAAAATTTATTAAAAAACAATACATTAATTTCAGTTTTAACTTTTCCTGATGATTTATTTTATCCCGTTGGCGTTCATACGATTGGAATTTTTATAAAAAAAGGAGTTTCTCATGATTTTAATAAAAATGTTTATTTTGCTAAAGTTAAGGAAGATGGCTTTACAAAACGAAAAGGGGTTATGATTTTCAATAAGAATAGGAGAAATAAATTAGAAGAAATAAAAGAAGAATTGAAATCTTTTATTAATAACCAAAATTTAAATTTTAAAAGTGTGCCTGAATTTAAAATAACTTCTAAAATAGATAAAGATGATAAGGAATTAGAATTGATACCGGAGGCATATCTTGATACGGATTTTTCAAGTTTGACTAAAGATGATTTTGAAAGAGAAATCAAAGAGCATGTTTTATTTAAGGAGTTGAATTTTGGAGAATAAAATGAAATTAAAAGATTTTTTTAAAATGGAGTATGGTCAGCATGAATATAGTTCTAAAAATCATTTAGATGAAGTAAAAAACGGTGTGCCTTTAATATCATCTAAGGGAAGTGATAGAGGAATTTATGGGTATTTTGAAATTAAATCAAAATATAAACATGTAATTTCTGTTCCAAGAACTGGCACTATTTGTAAGGCATACTATCAAGAAGATAATTGTTGCATTGATGATAATTGTTTAGTTTTAACACCTAAAAAACAATTATCTAAGAATGAAATGATATACTTTTCACTGATTATAAGAAAAGAGAGATTTAAATTTATGTATGGACGACAAGTAACTCCTTATAGGCTCGGAAATACTGAAGTAAAAAATTTGCCTAGTTGGATAAATATCAATAATAAAATAGGTTATTCAAATATTAATAAATCTGTATTGTCTAAAAATATTTCATTAACAAATAGAAAATGGAATTTTTTTAAATTAATTGATTTATTTGAAATTAAAAAAGGAGAGCGTTTAACTAAAGATAATAGAATCGAAGGTAAAATTCCTTTGATTACTGCTACATCTGAAAACAATGGAGTTGTTCAATTTATAAATTTAGAAGAATTTGAAAAAGTTAAAAAAATATTTGAAGATAAAATCACAATTGATATGTTTTTTAATGTTTTTTATCATCAATATTCTTATTTTAGTGATGATAATGTACATACATTAATTCCAAAGCAATCTAATAATAAATATGTATCTTTATTTTTGGTTTCTGTCTTAAGCAAACTAAGAGAAAAATATAACTATGGTAGACAAGTTAGACTAAGTAGGCTTAATTCTGAATTAATATCTTTGCCAGTAAATACGAAGAATCTTCCTGATTGGAATTTTATGGAAGATTATATTAAATCTATAAATTATTCTAGTGCTTTATAGTTTTTATTAAATTTCGAGCGTAGCGAGTGTAAATGTCCGTAGGACTAGCCCCTTTCTCATCCGTTTTTTTAAAGTAAGTAAAAATTTGGGTCGAATGTAATGAGCCGTTAAACATTTGTTATGAAAAGTGCAAAGCATTTTTCTCTTTCTTTTTTATCCGTTTAACGAAGGCACCCATCTTTAAGATTTTAGGTTTACCGACACTAGGAGGCAGTAAGAAAATTTTGGCTAACATGAGTTAGACGAATACTGTGATAATTATGACACTATAGAACACATCGACATCGAAAATAATTGGATAGGCGAAGATCTAGTATTAGGAGAATGTTTGTATTATTTCAGTGATGGTGCTGAAGAATCAGATGTTAAGCCAATAGACATGTTAAAAATTGCTAAAGAGGTCGAAGACAAATTTCAAAAATTGGGAATTGATAAACAGGTGAGAGTTGTTTGCGGATCATACAGAGATGGATAATGTAATGTCCAATATGCAGTTACGAAGGTGTCAGACTCACAGACATTAAAACAGTCAAAACCAATACTGTGTTTAGTACAGTGTTTCAAGACTTGAGATGTTGGAGCTGTGGTTGGCGCACAGGGTTAGTAAAATAACCATTTTTTTCTTAACATAGTATATATATAATAATAAAGTTTATAAACTCGAGATGTTCTATTATATATTTATAGCGGTGTAGTTTAGCCCGGTCCAGAATATTGGACTCATGATCCAAAGATCGTTGGTTCAAATCCAACCACCGCTACTAAAAATAAAAAAGAGAGAGTGTGATACAGTATGGGTTTAAAAATATTTACAGCGATAGAAAACAAAGAAAGAATCAGACCATTAATATATGAACTTAGAGAGAGGTTTAAAATAGATGAGTCTTATACTACATATTTATTCGAACATGAAAAACGATTATTTAAGAGTATAATACAAAAATGTGAAGAAGTCCAAGTTGATTATATCGGCGCCGAACCCGGAAACACTAAAATCGAAACAACTTATAAGATTGGTGTGTTTAAACACAATGGTGATTATATCATGTCTTTTTACGACGATAGCAATTTTTATTTTGTGGTGTTTTCTAAAGACTTATCTCAATATGACGAGTTTATCGAGGGAAAAGAATATTTAGAAAATGGTGTTTTCAAAATCAAGAAAGGGATTGGTGGAACTACATTATCGAAACACGAATTGTTCGATAATACTAGACCATACCTAAACGACAATTTGTCCAACAAAATTTATTCGGAAATACAAAACTTTATTGATAAAAAAGAGTTTTATAAAGAAAACAATTTGATATACAAACGAGGGATAATGTTGTATGGTGAGCCAGGTTGCGGAAAAACAATGTTCATTAACTATTTAGCTAACAATATTAAAGCGATGACAATACTTTGTAATTGTAAAGACTCCCAAGATTTAGATTTCATAGAAGATTTTATTTCGTCTAACAAATATTCGAAATTGTTGAAAATCATCGTGTTAGAAGATATTGATGGAGTTGGAGAGTATCACCGTAGCATAATTTTAAACATGTTGGATGGTTTGTTGCCGATGGAAAATGTAATATTTGTTTCAACTACTAATTTCCTACACGAGTTAGACGTCGCAATTTCAAATCGACCGAGTCGATTCGACAGTTTATATCACGTCGAAAAACCTAACGATAAATCACGAAAAAAACTAATAACTCACTTTTTCAAAGACTTGAAACCAAAACAACTAAAAGAAGCTGTTGAAGAATCCGACGGGTTTAAAGGGAGTTATTTCAAAGAGTTGTTTATTATTAGCAAATTCAACGACTGTTCAATTTTGAAAGCAATCGAAATACTAAAAGAACGTTTCGAAGTTTTGAAAAAATCAAAACAAAATTATTCCGGTTAACGGGCGGGTGGTCTAGTCTGGCTATGATGTCTCCCTTACACGGAAAGGATCGCAAGTTCGAAATGTCGCCCACTTTTAGTGGAAAGCAAATGACGATACACTTGAAATATACGTAATCTAGAACGTCAAAAACCAATGAAAATATTTCCGACACCGAAAGTCTTGCCCCGCCCATTCAAACTCCCTATAGCTTAACTAGCTAGAGTACTTGGCTGTAGATACTAACTGACAACGAACAATCAATGGATGAAGATTAGTCAGCCGATACCGAGTGATTCAGGTTCGAATCCTGGTGGGGAGATATTACATTTACAATGGAATGCAAACATTTAATAAAACACAGACAAGCCGTCGGTAGTGGAACATTTGAAAACAATCAAATAGTTACAATCATTTGTTTACAATGTGGTGAAATATTACACAGTAAATACATAGATTATGATAATTCAGAAATTTATGATACTATCGATAATTGAAATTTACATGCCGAGGTAGCGAAATCTGGTAAACGCGCTAGACTTGAGACAGATACGCTCAAGAGCGAAACTGCTAAGGGCGACACTGGAAAGTGTTATCTGCCAGAGATCTAGAGGCTTAATCGTCACGTCGGTTCAAATCCGGCCCTCGGCGCTTATAATCATGCCCCTGTGGTGTAATGGAAATCATATAACCCTTTCGAGGTTAAGCCCCGGGTTCGATTCCCGGTGGGGGCGTCATAGACCCGTCGTAGAATGAACATTACGGAGGTCTTCTAAACCTCAAATCGGGGTTTAATTCCCCGCGGGTCTATTAAATTCACGCGCCGATAGTATAGTTCGGTCTAGTACGTCCGGCTTCCATGCGAAAGCGAAGAGACCGGACAACATGGGTTCAAATCCCATTCGGCGCATTGGGACATGAGGGACTAATTTATTAGTTCACGATGACAGAGGCAGCATGTAGCTATATACCTAGCACGGTTATTGCATGTGTAAGACGCTCCGCGGAGTTTGAATCCCGCCATGTCTCATACGGGGTATTGGTATAATCTGGTATTACTTGCCGTTTGGATCGGCAAAATCTTGGTTCGAATCCAGGGTACCCCATCATTGGACCCGTCGTACACTGAATAGTACACTTCGCTTCGGACGAAGAAAAACGGGTTTGATTCCCGTCGGGTCCTTGTTGGATCTCATGGCCAAGTTTGGTAAGGCATCGGTCTTATATGCCGAAGATCGCTGGTTCAAATCCCGCTGAGATCATTAATGGTCTTGTGGCTTAGTTTGGTAGAGCTCTGCTCTGATATGGCAGAGGTCCCGCGTTCAAATCGCGGCAAGACCATACGACCCCGTAGCTTAGCTGGTTGAAGCACTCGACTTTTAATCGAGAGATCGTCGGTTCAAATCCGACCGGAGTCATTAATGTTGGAGTTAGTTTAGTTTGGTCTAGAACAGTCGGTTGTGATCCGACAAACTCGGGTTCGAATCCCGGACTCCGACCTACGCCGTCGTGGCTTAATGGTAGAGCAGTTGGTTTGTAACCAACAGGTTGCAGGTTCAAATCCTGCCGACGGCTTACCCCTGTAGTGTAACCGGTAAACATTGCGGACTTTGAATCCGTAGCTCGGGGTTCGAATCCCTGTGGGGGAATAATAAAAATGACATGTAAACACGGAAAAAAGATATTCGATTTGAAAGATGAATCAGAACTTTGTTTCGATTGTTTGCGAGAATTAGCTGAATTTATAATTCAAGAAGACAAATCGTTGTTAGAAAAATTGTCTAAAATTTAAGCCCGAGTAGTGTAGTTAGGTCTAGCATGTAACCCTGTCACGGTTATGACCCGAGTTCAAATCTCGGCTCGGGCGTCGGGGGAGTATCGTCCAACCCGGTAGGACACCTGGTTCCAGACCAGGAAATATAGGTTCAAATCCTGTTGCTCCCATACGAGGCTATAACTTAACCTGGGAGAGTGCCGGACTGAAGATTCGGTTATCCGGGTTCAAATCCCGGTAGCCTCATAATAGAAAAAATGAAAAAAGAAGAATGTCCAGAGTGTGGTGGTGAACTTTGTTTTAGAACAAACGAAACTTATTGTGTATCGTGTGGTTTAGTCGTCGATGACTCACCCATTTATTTCGGTAAAGACGATTACAATAAAGAAAACTCTCGTAATTCACAAAGCAGAACTGGACCACAAGTAACTTATCTAAATCCTTGTATTTGGACAGTATATTAATATTCACGCCGGTGTAGCTGAGCATGGCTAAAGCATCTGGCTGTTAAAACAAAATGCATAAAATAAACAAGGGTGATATATCTAAAACATATGTTGCCGCGAAATTGATGGAATTAGAATACGACGTGTTGAATCTGATGACAGAGAATTCGAGATACGATTTGGCTATAGACGTTAACGGTAAAATGAAGAGAATACAGGTCAAAAGTGTCTACATGAACAACAGTAAAAACAAATACGAATTGTATTTTTATTCAACACAACCAAAGAAGGGTAAGAAAAAAAGTCTACGATATACGAAAGAAGAAGTCGACTATATAATAGGTTATAATCAAGATACGAAAAAATATTACGTATTCCCGATTTCAGCTGTTCACGAACGTTATTCGATGGTGATTGACGAGACGAACACGATTTCACAAAAATATTTAGATGCATTTTGGTTATTACAGTAACCAGAAGATCGTTGGTTCAAATCCAACCATCGGCGTTAAAGAGGTCTTAGCTCATTTGGTAGAGCGTCCGGTTTGCAACCGGGAGGCGAGGGGTTCGAACCCCCTAGACTCCATAAATACGAGGTAAATAAAAAATGTTTGTAAAATGGAAATGTGAATTGTGTGAAGATGTATTAGTATCTAATTCAATGAGGAGGCACAAGATGGACTGGTGTTCGTGTCGTAAAACTGCAATGGATCTAGAGGAACATTATTGTCGATATGTAGGAAAACCGGTCGAGATAGAAAGGTGGCCAGAAGAGGTCTTGCATATGTTCAGGTTAACACCAGAAAAGAAAGAAGTGTTAAACTTGATATACGAAACAGCCAGAAAATTAATCGAAAATGTGTCCGAACAAGAACTCGAAGAATTTAATAACTCGAATTGTATAAAAAGTTTAGCAGTTAGTAACCCTCACATATTCGATATTAAATGGGAATACATTGGACGATAATGTGTAGACGTCGACTAAAAATATCATTAGATGATTTCACAAGACTAGAAGGTCTAATTAGAGTTTGTATAAATAAAGACGGCTCTTCTTATGGAGTCGTTGCATCGCAAACAGACGTTTATTGTACAGCAACCACCAGATTTAAATGTCCATTTCAGAGAGGACATGACGGACCCAGTGAATATGATATATGCACCAAACACAATTTCTATGTGTTAATTAAAGAGTAATAACAAACATAGTACCTTCATAATAACAAAGTTTATAAATCATTTATCACATATTTATAAATAAGTTTTTCAAAGAGAGGTGAAAAATGAACGAGCGGCACATCGAAATATTTTATAAATTACTAAACCACAAACACGAAACGGAACTTAGAATGTTTAAAACGCGAGAACCATCTAAAGTTTTCCATGTTAATTCTTTACAAGATTTTATAGCTAAATGTAAACAGAACGAAGATTATAATATTTTCGCTGGAGTACACGAACGAATTCTTGGCGGTAGTAAAGCAAAAGATGTTGTTAGGGTGAAGTTAGTACCCATCGATATCGATTTTTCTCAATTAGAACCTGAAAACCAACTACAACAAATAGACGAGATAGAAAATAAGTTACGTTCTTTGGGTTTTAATATTAAAGTAAAAATATTTAGCGGGAATGGTTATCATATGTATATACAAGTTCCCGAAATGATAGCTGACGTTGATAATGGAATAGTAAACAACGAATTATTGAAAGATTTTTTGAATAGAATTAAGTACAAATTATCTATAGAAAAAATTAACGTAGATTTATCTGTTTATGATGTAGCTAGGGTTATGAGAGTGCCAGGTACACTAAATTGGAAGGAGAAAGGAAATCCAAAACAGACGAATGTTATGTCTTACGACAGTAACTCGCCGCTCTCTGTTTTGAATTTCCCTCCAATTCCTAAACCAAAAAAGGTTGTAAAAAGCGACCCAAAAAGTATTCCTGGGAAACACAATAGGTTGAACCATTGTCCATTGTTAGAGAAATTTTGGAAAGATGGTCATAAAGAAATTCCATTAGAAGATCCACATGGATACGAGTGGAACAATGTTATCGGAAAAAATATGTCTTACTATTTTAGGACGAAAGGAACACCAGAAAAAGCTAAAGAGATGTACATCAAGATGAAAAAGAATCCAGCCGAGACAGAGGGTTGGTTGAATCAGCCGAAGACTAATAAGTTTAATTGTTTAGAAGTCGTTAAATGGGCTAAAGAACATGAACCAGAATATTATAAAAGTGTATGTAAGAGATGTTTGAATGAAGCATCTAATATTAGTTTTTTAGACGACGAAAGACCTTGGTATAAACTTAAGCAGGATTTTATTCATACAGAAAAACAGATTTTTCCGATTAATCGAGGATACGAAATCGAAGGAGTGTTATCATTAGTTTCTAACTATAAAACTCGAATAGTTTTGGGAAGGAAATATAGAATAAAAGCAGATTCTAAAGACGATAATGTATGGAATCGTTCAATGGAATATGATACTAAATTTTTAGATGATACCGCATATAGAGAGAATGATAAAGATTGGAAACAGGTTGGAATGATTGAAGGTGAATTTTACATTTACGAAATGTCGACTAAGTATAAAAAATACACTGTGTTCAGTTTAAGTAAATTAAAAAGTGGTCGTTATACTGTATTTGGTTCTAAGGTTTCTTTGTTAGATACATTCTTAATCGGATTAGATAGAAAAATCAACACTAAAATCGATGCAATATTTGTTCATTCATACACTTCTAAAACTCCAGTATTTAATAACATGGAAGAAGTGTTTAGCTGGTTTCATTTCGATAGAAAAACAATTTTAAGATTTATTTATTCACACAGGTTTGGAGATGATAGTTCAGTTATTTACCATTTACCTAACAAACTATGGGAAGATTTAGAAATGTCTAACTTATTCAGTGGTAAATTTATGGGAATACCCAACCACCTTTTAAAGATTGGACCAACAGGAACGGGGAAAACTCCACAAATGCAAGCAATGTTTCAAAAGTTTGATGAACCTAATTTGATCGAGGCTAGTGGTGGTTCTACGTTGAAAGGTATTTTACCTAGTCATAAAAATAAAGGTGATATCGGAGCTTGGGCTAAGTCTATTAGAGTAGCATTCACAGACGAGTTTTTCAAGATTTTAAACAAGTTAGATAAAAGTAAAGAGAATGCAGAATTGTCCGACTTAAATTCTTTGTTAGACCATAGTAGATTCGTATCATCATCGGGTAACAACAGTTTTGAAATTCAAATGAGCGCTAAAGTTTATGCTTGTACTAACCCGATTCACAGTTACGCTAAAAAACCGTTGATTGACACCATTAGCAAAATTCCACCTGACACTATTGGGCGATTCTTGTTTGTTAGACAAAACGGAATAGCTGTTAAATGGAAAAATTATAACGAAGCGATAACATACGACGAGTATGAAGATAGCATCGGCAAAGAATTGTTCTTGGGCGTTTACGATTTCTTAATGTCTAAAAAAGTTAAACTAGATAGAAACAGAGTCAGGGATATAATATCTAAAATAAGTGAGTTAATTCCGGTTGGTTATGAAGACGTTTTTAACAAGCAACGAAACAGAGTTTATTTTTGTTTATTAGATGGCATCGTTAAGTGGCGGTGTTTGTGCGGGAAAGATATAGACCTGATAGCTAAGGATGAAGACTACAAAAATCTAGAAGATTTAATGATGTTTGTTATTAGTACTTGGTGGGACGATGAAGAGTTGAATAACAAGTTCGATAAGAGAAAGTTTTTAACTCAGAAAGAGACCGAAGTTTTACAAATGATTGAAGACGATCCAGAGAAAAAGATGAGTGATTATAAGTTAAAGGATTTTAAAGGCGAGTTGAGAAGAATTAGAGATCTTGGGTTGCTTTGGCATGATTATAAGAATCAGTATTGGTGTTTGGGTAACAATGACGACGGCAGTTGGAATATTAACCAATAACATATACTCGAGAATATAAATATTTATAAACCATGAAGGTTACTATATATTTAAAGATGGTGAAAAAACTTATTCCTATGAATCCTAACATGACGTTACGAGAGTTAGAAGATTTTTCAAGATTACATGGTAGTGATATAGAGTTTGTTAATGGGAGACCACATTTATTATTATACGAAACAGATTTCGTTGAAAAGAGGAAAGGGGAACAAAAAAATGAGTGAATTTAAAAAA